>Ga0247843_1000077_pt1 | contig 209855 bp, 157 predicted proteins | sample LaCruzMarch2017__FD_192420 | JGI IMG/M metagenome (GOLD analysis project Ga0247843, IMG submission 192420) | Freshwater microbial communities from meromictic Lake La Cruz, Castile-La Mancha, Spain - LaCruzMarch2017_8m | ecosystem: Environmental > Aquatic > Freshwater > Lake | place: Spain...
AGCCCGAGCGCGTCCTCAACCACGTGCGCATCTGCTTCCTGGCCTATTGGATCAGCGCCCGCCTCGCCAGCCAGTGGCGAACCTCCGGAGAAACCGGCGAAGTCACCCGCATCCTGCGCGAACTCCAAACCATCCGCCTCGGCCAGATCTCAGTCGGAACCCCCGGCGCTCCATTGCTTGCGCGCCTCACCAAAGTGCCCGCACACCTCAACTCCCTTCTCGCCAAACTCAAGCTCCTGCCCCTCTTCGCCACCCCTCCCAAGTGGGCCGCCTTCCCCTCCGGCGCACAGCTGTAGCCCGAAAAATATCGGACCCCCTGTGTTTATCGGCCCTTCAGGCCTTCCGCCGGGGAAGTTAGGTTAACCGCAGATTAACAAGATTCACACAGATAGAAGGACATACAACAGGAACGGACATTTCGAGCCATTCACCCCGCAGGTGAACCATTGATTATCTCGCAACATGCTGTCAATTAGTGACATTTAGTGAAATTTAGTGGTTCAACTGCGGAATTCAGGTTGATGTTGACTCGCTCGCTCCCGGTTGATGTGCATCGCGCACCCTTGGGCAGCCTGGTCGGCAGTCTTTCTCCCTGCGGTCGATTGTCGAGGCGAAGCAGCAGCACGGCGACAGAGCACCGTTGCTACAGTAAATCGGAAACCGCTCTAACCTTTGGGAGTCTCCCCCGCCCGTGCCGCGAGCCGGTGGTGTCAGCGCTCACCGGACCACAGGGGATACGCCCTGCGCCTTCGCAGGCCCAATCGGACAGCATCTTGCGCCATCTCTTTCCCTCGAAAGGACGTCTTCTGGCTCAACTCTTCAGGGCAAGATGGCAGGCAAGAGAGGCGGCGAATTCGGCCTTCCTGAACGGTTTGGTCAGAAAACCATCCATTCCGGCCGCGAGACAGCGCTCGCGGTCTGAGGGCATCACATTCGCGGTGAGGGCGATGATGGGAACCCGGCCATTTCCGTTTTCCTGAAGGCGGATAAGCTTTGTGGCTTCGATCCCGTCCATGACCGGCATCTGCATGTCCATGAAGACGGCGGAAAATTTTCCCTTCACGCAGGCATCGACCGCCTCCCGGCCGTTGGAGGCAAACTCGACCCGGCAGCCGAGGGTGCGGAGAAGGTTTCCTGCGAGCTTGCTGTTGACCCGGTCATCCTCGACGACGAGGACGAGCCCGTCGAACGACGAGGGGCCCGCGGCAGGGGACTGAGGGGCCGGGGTGGGGGAAGGCGTTTTTTTCGAGTCGATCGGAAAGCGGAATGTGAACGTGCTCCCTTTGCCGGGAGAGGAGTCCACCGTGATGGTCCCGCCCATGGCCCCGGCAAGCTTCTGCGAGATCGCGAGCCCGAGACCGGTGCCCTCGAACCCGCGGCGGAGCGTCGAGTCCGCCTGCATAAATGGCTGGAACAAGCGTGCGATCGTTCCCTGAGAAATTCCGGGGCCGGTGTCCTGGACGGAGAAATCCAGGAAGTCCCTGCCGCCTGCGGAAGACGGGGAAACGCGCAGGACCACCGATCCGCCCGGGGTGAATTTGACGGCATTGCCGAGGAGGTTGATGAGGATCTGCCGGATCCGGCGCTCGTCTCCCATGATCTGCTCCGGCACGCCGGGAGCTATTTCGCAGCGGAATTCCAGCCCCTTGTCGGCGGCGGATTTCCGGATCGGCTGCGAGGAGGATTCCAGCAGTTTGGAAAGCGTGATCGGAGAGGACTCGAGCGTCGTCGTTCCTTTTTCGATGCTGGAGAAATCCAGGATGTCATTGACGATGGCGAGCAGGTGCTCGCCGCTGTCCCGGATTGTCCGTGCAAAATCCTGCTGCTCGGCATCAAGCGATGTGGTGGCGAGGAGTTCGGAAAACCCGAGCACTCCATTGAGCGGGGTGCGCAGCTCGTGGCTCATCACCGCAAGAAATTCGCTCTTCGCCCGGGTGGAGGCCTCCGCCTTGACCGCAAGCTCCTTGGCGGTGCGGAGGCTTTGGTTCAGTTCCTCGTTTGTCTTCCTCAGCGCCAGAGAGTGCTCTTCGATCAGACGTTCATCGTGCTTGCGCCGGGAGATGTCCTCTATCACGGCAACAAAATTATCCACGCTGCCATCGGCTTTTCTCACGCAGCCCGCCGAGACTAAGGTCCACACGGACGTGCCATCCTTGCGGATGAATCGTTTCTCCAGCTTATACTGGTCTATTTCTCCCGCGAGGACGCGGTCGAACAGTTTCAAATCGGCAGCCAGGTCATCCGGGTGAGTCAACTCGGCCCAGGTCATGAGGACGATTTCCTCACGCGTGTAACCCAGCAGTTCGCAGAGGCGGTCGTTCACCTCAAGCCAGCCCTTTTCAATCGAGGTGACGCAGTTCCCATGCAGGGGCATCTCAAAGTAGCTACGGAAGCGGGCCTCGCGCTCCTGCAGCTCCTGCTCCACGAGCTTGCGCCCGGTGATGTCCTGAATGCAGCCGACAAGCCTCAGCGGCTTTCCGTAGCTGTCATACTCAAAGTCGCCGTATCCCGCCATCCAGCGCAGCTCCCCATCGCTCGGGCGGATGATCCGGTAATCCATGCGGAACGGCTTGTGGCTGGCGAGGACATCGAGGAAATACGCAACCGTCCTCTCCCGGTCATCCGGATGCATCAGGCTCCCCCAGCCGTCGGTGTCGCGAACGAACTCCGGGCCGATGCCGAAGATCCTGTCCAGCACCGGCGAGCTCTCCCAGAGGCCGGTGGCAAGGTTGTTGATGTAGTGGCCGATATTGGCTGTCTCCTGCGACTCCCGCAGCAACTGCTCGCTTCGCTCGAGCTTCTCCTCCGCCCGCCTGCGCTCGGAGATATCGATGACGAACACCGTGAGCCCGACCACCTTCCCGTCGGAATCCATGACCGGGCTGTATCGGTTTTCGTAGAAGGACCGGTTCGGGAACTCTCCGTATTCCTCGACTACGAGCAGCCACTCGCCATCCAGCACGTAGTCAAAATTCCGCTTCGCCTTCTCCCGGTCGGCGGGGTTGCCGATGATATCCAGCATGTTCGTGCCGACCTCGATCTCCGCGCCCCAGATCTTTTTGATCGTCTCCCTGTGGGCGGCGGTGAACTCCGTGTAGCGGTAGCCGCGGTCGAGCGCGAAGATGACGATGCTCTGCGGGCTCTCGATGATGGACTTCAACAGGGCGGTCTTTTCGCGGGCGATTTTCTCCGCCTCCTTCAACGCCTCCTCCGCTTCCCTGCGCGCGGTGATGTCGATGATCACCCCGTTCCACAAGCTGTCGCCGTTGGGCAAGACTGTCGGACGGGCTTCGACGCGGAGCCAGCCCGTTTTATCCTGCATCTGAAAACGGCCTTCCCAATAAAAGGGTTCGTGGGTCCGGGCCACGCGGCGGTTCTCCTCATCCAGGGAGGCGCGATCATCGGGATGGATGCGACCATGCACGGTCTCCGCATCGCGCAGCACGTCCTGCTCATCCACTCCGAGCATCTCAAAGAACTTTTTGCTGCCATATTCAAAGCTCGCCGTCCCGTTTGCGCGCATCCGCATGGTATAGATCCCGACCGGGATGCGGGCGACCAGCTCATCGTAGCGCGCAATGCTTTCGCTCATCCGCCGCCCATACTCCTCGATTTCCTCCACCGCTTTCTTGCGTGCAGTGATGTCGTGATGAAACGCCACCAGAATGCCGTCGGCCGACCGGCATTGGATGCTGACTTCGACATCAATAATCCGGCCGTCCTTGCACCGGTGCCGGGTCTCGAACCGATCGTAGCCTTTCACGGCGATCTGGTGCGTGCGGGCGGCGACCACCTCCGGGGACATTGCCGCCTCGACATCGGAGACGTGCATGGAGAGGAGTTCCTGCTCGCTGTATCCGAGCATTTTGCAGAACGCGTCATTGACCTCCAGGAAGTTCGCCTTCGAATCCACCATGCAGTAACCGTCCACGCTCGCCTTGATGATGTCGCGATGGCGGCTTTCAACCTGATGCGCGACCTCCAGGGCCTCAGCCCGCTGATGCTCTGCGGCGAGGAGACCCTTCAGGATCCTCGTCTGCCTGTTCCTGTAGAACGCGATGATCAGGCCGCCGGACATCAGAACCAGCAACCCGACGATTGTGAAGATGACCACGGCCCGGTCGCGCGCATCGGAAACGATTTCCTCCGCATCCAACTCGGACACCAGAAACCACGGTGATCCGGGAACCGGCAGAAGGCAGCTGAGCACCTTGACTCCGCGGTAGTCCTTGCCCTCGAAGAGCCCCGTTTTTCCGAGAGCGGCCTGGACGACTGAATACCCGGTGTCCGTGATCGGAAAGCGTTCGGTGAGTGCGCTGCCCTTGTGGAACCGGGCGTTGCTGAGAATGACCGCATCCCCGCCATCGCGCATGCCCAGGTAGGTTTCGGCGCTCCGGCCCGGGAGCGGCCAGGACTGGATCATCGGGAAAAGGAAATCCTCTGCCTCGTGCCGCAGGATCACGCCGCCCAGCAGATTTCCGCCCGCATCCTTCACCGGGGCGACAAAGTCCAGGTGCACCGCGCCGGTGGGGCCGAAGTAGAAATCTGAAAAGCCGGCCTGCCCGGTGGCGAGAGATTTGCGCATGGCGCTGCGCGTGGCTTCGCTCAGAGTGCTCCCGGCATCGTCGTTGGCGACCAAAACATTGGAGCCCGCATCAAAAATCAGCGAGCCGAAATGGTCCTCACAATCACTCACCTCCCGTTTGAGGCACTCGGCGAGCTTGCTCCGGAGGCTTTCGTCACCGGGAGAGCGAAGGCATTCTTCGAGATTCCTGACCAGAAGGGGATCCCCTGCCGCCCGCATGGCCTCGGAGAGACGCTCCTGGCGCCATTGCGCGATTTGACGGGCCTTGAGTTCGCTGATCGATGACAGTATCTGGAATTTGTCCCCCGCGATCTCCGCCTCCTCGGAGCGGAAATACATATACCCCGCACCGACCAGGACCAGCGCGATCATCAAAAATATGGCAGCCGCCACGCCTCGGGAGCGGCGGTTAAACGGCTGGTTGTGTTCCGTCATATTGTCCTGTCTCCGGCTCTTGGGGGGGCTTGGAGAGAAATTTAATGAGTATCGCTTCCCTCATCCTAATAGAATGCGCGAGGCTGACAAGCACCATATCCCGAAGGCAACGCGCACGAAAACCGTTCGGGAAAAATGCGTTTGCCATGCCTGAAAATCCCCCTCGCAATATCCGACCCGATTGGCAATGATCCCCGGCAAATCACCCCCATGAAGCCCAACTCGACCCTCATCGGCGCGACCGTCGTGGCCGCGCTCGGCGGCCTCCTCTTCGGATTCGACACCGTCATCATCTCGGGCGCACAAACCCAGCTGAAAGACATTTTCCAGCTCGACGGGTTCATGCAGGGGTTCATGGTGGCATCGGCCCTGATCGGCACGATCGTCGGCTCGCTCATCGCGGGCAAGCCGGGGGATGTCTTCGGCCGGCGGGATTCGCTGAAGGTGGTCGCGGTCGTTTACCTTGTTTCCGCCCTCGGCTGCGCACTGGCATGGAATTTTTCCTCGCTGGTTTCGTTCCGCCTGATCGGCGGGATTGCGATCGGCGCCTCCTCGGTGCTTGGTCCGCTCTATCTCGTCGAAATCGCCCCCACCCACCTGCGCGGTCGGCTGGTCGGGTTCTTCCAGTTCAACGTCATCCTGGGAATCCTGCTGGCGTATGTGGCGAACTACCTGCTCGGCCTGGCACATTTCGGTGCCGACGAATGGCGGTGGAAGCTCGGGATCGTCGCGCTGCCTGCCGCTGGCTTCCTGCTCTGCCTCTATTTCATCCCGCGCAGCCCGCGCTGGCTCGCAATGAAAGGTCTGTATGACGAGGCGCGGACGGTGCTGGTCAAGATCGGGACGGAAATGGTGGACGACCAGCTGGAGGCGATCCGGCGCTCGATCCACATCGAGAAGGGACGCTCGGCGGAGCCGCTTTTCCGCATGGCCTACCTGACTCCGATCTTGCTCGCTTGGGGCGTCGCGATGTTCAACCAGCTCACCGGGATCAATGCCCTCCTCTACTACCTCAACCCGATCTTCACGATGGCCGGGTTCGACAAGGTGTCGGGCGACATGCAGTCGGTGGCCGTGGGGGCGACGATGCTGGTGTTCACTCTGTTCGGTATGATGATCATCGACCATGCCGGTCGCCGCCTCCTGCTGCTGGCGGGTTCTGTCGGCATGGCGATTGCGCTGGGCGGGGTCGCGATGGTCTTCAACACCGGGACTCATAAGGAGCTGCTGATTTGGCTGCTGCTTTTCTACATGGTGTTCTTCTCATTCGGCCAGGGGGCGGTCATCTGGGTGTATATCAGCGAAGTCTTTCCGAATGCCGTTCGCGGAAAAGGTCAGACGCTCGGGAGCTTCACGCACTGGTTCATGGCAGCCGTCGTATCCTGGACGTTCCCCGTCTTCGCCCGGAATGCCGGCGAGCCGGGTGCCGGGATTCCATTCTATTTCTTCGCCGCGATGATGGTCCTGCAATTCTTCGTAGTGTGGAAATTCTTCCCGGAGACCAAGGGCATCGCTCTGGAGGACATGGAGGAAGCCATGAGTGGCCGGGGAACTCCAGCCGCATAGCACATGAGAAGAATTCTTGCCGTCACCTTGGCGCTTTGCCCGGCCTTCGCAGTGTCCGCTGCGGAACCTCTTCATGACAAGACCCTCGTCGCCTGGGTCACCCCCGCCAACCTCACCCAGCGCGGCGGAAGCGTGCTGACGATCGATGATGGGAAAAAACATTTCGATGGCATCGTCTTCGGCGAGCTTTCTCCCGCAAAATGGATGGCGGGCAGCGATTATTACCACCGCACGGAGAAATCCCAGGATGCCTGGCCTGCGGAAACCGCCGCCGCACCGGTGCAAATCGCCATCGTCTATCGCGGCAACGAGGTGACAACTTATCGCAACGGCAAGGAATACTCCCGACACACGATCAAGGAACCGATCGCTTTCGGGCCGGAGAGCGTTGTTGTCATCGGCCCGCGCCACCCGGAGAGTAAGAACTGCTTTGCCGGAGCGATTGAAGACGCTCGGATTTACGACCGCGCGCTGACGGCGGAGGAAATCGCCGCGCTGAAACCCAACGAGCCATCTGATCCGAAACCCTGGGCCTGGTGGACATTCGACGAGGCCAAAGAGCAAACCGGGCGATTTCCCGTCTCCCAAGCCGTATCCGGAGCGAGGGTCGAGAATGGCAAACTGGTGCTGGACGGCAAAATGGCGGGATTCTACGCCGCGCGCTCGTTAAGCGCGCTGGCCGGACTCACTCCGTGGACGATGCCGCCTTCGCTGGCCGAAAATCCGAATCTCCCGGACGATATCGCCATCGCCCGACGCCTTCGCAATCACCTGCTCAACGATCCCCTCCGTCCCACGTATCACTTTGTCATTCCGGAGGACTACGCCAGCCCGTTCGATCCGAACGGGGCAATCTTCTGGCGCGGGCGCTACCATCTTTTCTACATCTACCAGGAAAACCGTGTTCATTGCTTCGGACACATCTCCAGTGTGGACATGGTCCACTGGCGGCAACACCCGACGCCGCTCTTCCCCACCGCAGACAGCCCGGACCGCGGGATGTTCAGCGGCAACTGCTTCATCAATAAAAACGGCGAGGCGACGATGATCTTCCACGGGGTCGGCGCAGGAAACTGCATCGCCACCAGCACCGACGATAACCTAGACGACTGGACAAAGCTGCCGTCGAACCCGATCATACCAAATCCTACTGGCAAAGAGAATTTCACCTCGTGGGATCCGTTCGGCTGGGTCGAGAGCGACACCTATTACGCGCTTTTCGGCGGCGCTCCGAAAAGCGGAAAACCCACCACCGTTTTCAAGGCGGACAAACTGGACAACTGGCACTACGTCGGCCCGTTCATGCACCACGACATGCCCGATGTGGCCGAAAATGAGGACATCTCGTGCGCCAACTTCTTCAAGCTCGGCGGCAAGCGCGTGCTCGTCTGCATCGCCCACAACCGGGGCACCCGCTACTACGTCGGCGAATGGAAAAACGAACAATTTTATCCCGAGGTCCACGAGCGCATGAGCTGGGTGGACAATGCCTACTTCGCTCCAAGAACACTCGAAGCACCCGACGGGAGGCAGGTTCTCTGGTGCTGGATCTTCGACCAGCGCGATGGAAAAGCCCGGAAGGAAAGCGGCTGGTCCGGCGAGATGTCCCTGCCGCGGGAACTTTCACTCGGCGACGACAACCGGCTGCGGATGCGCCCGATCAGGGAACTGGAACGCCTGCGATACAACGAACAAACATTGAAAAACGTCTCCATCCCAGCAAACAAGGAAGTCGTCCTCGACAAGATCGTGGGAAATACGATCGAACTGGAACTTCAGATCGATCCGCAGGATGCCAAACAGGTAGGCATCAAGGTCTGCCGCTCGCCGAGCGGCGAGGAGGAGACTCCGGTCTTCTATGATGTCACCGGGCAACAAATAAAAATCGACACGACGAAATCCAGCCTCGGACAGGGGCCGAAGAAAGTGGAGTCCGGACCGTTCGCGCTCGAGTCCAAAGAACTTCTGACCCTGCGCGTCTTCGTCGATCGCTCGATCGTCGAGGCATTCGCCAACGACCGCCAGGCTGTCATGCGGCGGATTTACCCGAGCCGCCCCGACAGTCTCACTGTTTCCGTTTTTGCAAACGGCGGCAAGGCGAAGATCAAGGAACTCAAGGCCTGGCAGATGGCCCCGAGCAATCCGTTTTGATTCACGATATTCGAAGAGGAACCGCTGAAAATTTCACCAACTTCTTATACCATTTCCACATCGAAACAGGTGGAATCGACGGACGGCTCGGCGAGCCATCCCTACCGTTGCATGGTAGGGCGGTTTCGCCGAAACCGCCGTGAAGTTTTACCCGACACTCTGTGCGTTTGGTATTAGCGGTTGTTTGTGGCCCTCAGTGGTAGCAACATCAGTATTTTCCGTCCTTCGTCACCGGCGGAAAATCATCCGTCCGGAAGGGGGAGGCGGGGAGACCGACACCGTTGAAAAGGTTGCAGGTTGGATTGTCGGACCAGGCATAGCGGACCGCGACCGGGGCAGATACATTGTCGGACCAGACGATCACATTGTTGCCATCGATTTTGGCATCGGCCCACACCCAGTTCTTATCTTCGCCGCAGATAGCAAAGCCTTCCAATTGGCTGCCGGGGCTGTTTGGAACCAGAGGAGCCGTTTCTCCGGACTGGGATCTGACCGCATAACTATCCGGGAGCGCCTTCGCCACGAGTCCGCCATCCGCTGATTTGAAGCTGAGGACGACTTTTCCGTTCTCGGTCTTCATCGAGCTGTAGACCGGTCCCGAAAACGGGATCTTCTTTCCGTAATCCTTCGCGAGGGCGATGAGGGCGAGGCGCTCGCCGACGTCCTTCTTGTTGCGGGGGTGGATGTCCACCGACTCTCCGATGTCGATGAGGACGGCCTGCCCGGTGTTCGGAAGTCCCAGCGTCATCGACTGTGCCTCGCGCAGTTCCGCCCAGGCGCTGTCTCCGGCCTCGGCCTTCTTGGGCATGAAGTTGGCGAGTTGGCAGAAGTAAAACGGGAAATCCCCTTGGTTCCATTGCTTGCGCCAGTCGGTGATTAGAAGAGGAAACGCGGTGCGGTATTGAATCGCGCGACCGACATTGGACTCCCCCTGATACCAGATGGCCCCGCGGATCGCATAGGGGAGGATCGGGTTGACCATTCCGTTGAAGAGGTAGCTTGCGACATTCTGCGGGGCTACCGGATTGGCAGGAGGTTGGGGAGCCGTGGCGAGTTTCTGCGCATCGAGGGCCGGAAACTCGAACTCAGGCTTTGCCAACCACTCGCCGGCCAGATTGAACATGCCGGCCATCAGCGGACCGCTCAGCTTTGCGGGGCCCACGGGCTCGTAAAGCCGGATGGCCAGAACATTTTTGCCCTTCTTCAGAGCTGCGGGCTTGATGGTGTATGGACCATGACGCCGCACGTATCCCGTGCCTGGAAAATCCTTGTAAGTCGTCTGCTTGATGAGCTCTCCGTTCCAATAAATGCTGTCGTATCCATCGATCAGAAGCTGGAGGGAAAAATCGCCGGCCGTGTTTGTGATCTCGATCTCCTTGCGCAGCCAGACCGCTCCCGACTCCGGAAGGCCCGGTGCCTTCACCGCACCCGGGAGGGTGACGGGAATCCAGCCTTCGGTGGAAACCTCCATCCCGGCAAAGGCCGCCGCATCGCCAACCGGCCGGTCCTCCCGGCCGTTCTCGTGAATCCATTTGTCCATTCCCTCGACAAATGCTTGTTTCTTCCCGGGGTATTCCTTGACGACTATCCAGTCGCGTTCACGGGAGGCCTTCAAACCGGGAACGCTGTCGATCGCATCCACGCTGGTCCATGCCTCGGATGGCGTCCCGCCCCAGGACGTGTGAATCAGGCCCACAGGGACTTTCAACTCGTTCTGCAACTTCTTTGCAAAGTAATATCCCGCAGCACTGAAGGAACCGGATGTCTGCGGGGAAGCCGCCACCCATGCCCCCTCGGTGTCATCCTGCACATCGCAGGTTGCCTTTTTTTTCACGAGGAACTGACGCAGCATCGGGTTGGCTGACTGCGCGATCTCCTCGGCGGCACCGGTGGTGCTCGCGAGAATCCATTCCATGTTCGACTGCCCTGACGCCACCCAGACCTCGCCGACGACGACGTCGGCAACGGTCAGCTTGTTCTTGCCCTCAACAGTCATCTCAAACGGCCCTGGGGCCGAGTCCTTGAGATTCAGGGTGGTCATCCATTTGCCATCCGCTCCAGCCTTCGCCTTGGCGGCCTGACCGCCCAGCGTCACTGTGACTTCCTCGCCGGGATCCGCCTTGCCCCAGATCGGGACCTTTGCGGCCTTTTCCAGCACCATGTGGTCGGAAATGATGGCGGGAAGTTTGACGTCTGCAAAAAGCCAACCGGTGGAGGCTGCGGCAACGAGGGCGATCGAAAGACAGGAAGGAACCTTCATGGACGGATAGCACTCCAAAAGACTTTCCGGGACAAGCGGGAAAATGACGCCCCGTTTCCATTGACATCGGGTGTGTTCAGGTTAGCGGTTTGAAAGTTGATGCTTATCCTCCCCGTGCATGAAGACCTCTTGGATTGACTTCCTGAAACTCCTCGCCTCCGTTGTTTTCGCAGCCGCTGGCACGGCTTCTGTCGCAGTCGCGCAGCACCCCAATATTCTGCTGATCGTCACCGACCAGCAGCATGCGGGCATGATGAGCTGCGCGGGCAATGCCTGGGTCAAAACCCCGAACATGGACCGGCTGGCTGCGACCGGCGTCCGATTCGAAAAGGCCTACTGCACGAACCCGGTTTGCGTGCCATCACGGTTCAGCATGTTCACGGGGGCGCTCCCTTCGGAGATTGGAATGGAAGACAATCGCGGAGAGAAAAATTCAATTCCTGCGGGGATCCTTGAGAATGCCATGGGAAACATTTTCCGCCGGGCGGGATACGAGACGGCTTACGCTGGGAAAATCCACCTTCCCGGCCAGCCGGGCGTCGTCGGGCGCGTGGAGCCGTATGGATTCGAGCGGATCTCATCGGGAAAAATCGATGGCCGCGCCGATGGAAGGGACGGTGCCGTGGACGCCTGCGTGAAGTTTCTCGGAAAAAAGCATGACCGCCCCTTCCTGTTGGTGGCCTCGCTGATCAACCCGCACGACATTTGCTACATGGCGATCAACGACTTCATGCGGCAGATGGGACAGCCCGTTCCTAAAGGCGCACATGAGCCGTATCTCGCAGCCGCGCTGAAACTCCCCGAGGGCGTCACCGAAGAGGAATTCTACGAAAAGCTCTGCCCTCCATTGCCCGACAACTTCGAAATTCCCGAGCAGGAACCGGAGGCGCTCGGCGGGTTCAAAGGAAAACGCAACTTCCGGACTTTCGCGCGGGAAAAATGGACTGATAAAGAGTGGCGTCTGCACCGCTGGGCCTACGCGCGGCTGACGGAAAGCGTCGATGCCCAGATCGGGCGGCTGCTCGATTCACTCGAGAAAGCCGGCCTCGACAAAAACACCGTGGTGGTCTTCACGAGCGACCACGGGGACCACGACTCCGCCCATCGCCTTGAGCACAAGGACACGTATTACGAAGAAGCGGTTCGCGTGCCGTTCATCATCAGCTGGAAAGGCAAAACGTCCGGAGGAAAAGTAGACAGGGACCACCTGATCTCAACCGGGCTGGACTTGATTCCCACCCTCTGCGACTTCGCAAATATTCCCGTCCCACCGGAGCTCCGGGGGCGCGGAGCGCGCATGCTCACCGAAGGTCTCCACGCCTCCAACTGGCGCGATGCGCTGGTCATTGAGCACGAAAATCTCCGCGTCCTTCACATGGGGAAAACGAAATACATCATCTACGGGGACGGCGCGAACCGCGAGCAATTCGTGGACCTGGAAAAGGATCCCGGCGAAATGAAAAACATGGCGCAGGATCCTGGTTACAAGGACCGGATCCGCGGCGCACGGGAAGCTTTGAAAGTCTGGTATTCCCAGGCCGGACTGCCACTCGATCCAAAATACATCGTGTCGGACTGAAGCGGCTCATACCATTTTGACACCGAAGCGGGTGGAATCAACGGACGGCTCGGCGAGCCATCCCTACCACATAATCGGTGGGGGCACATCGCCGAGGTGCCCGACTTTTTATGCCTATTCCGCTGTGTGTTTGGTATCAGCCCTGCCCGGCGAGCAAATCCAGCATGGTCCGGGTCGTTTCCGCAAAGGCCCCGCGCCTCGTCGCATGGATCGCGCTGCCGCAGGCCAGGGAGATGGGGAGCGGTTCTCCGGATGGCGCTTGATCCCACCCGGACTTGACCGCCACGCTCGCGCCGAGCGCCATCGCCGTGTAAAAATTGACCTTGCAGATCCCGTCTTCGCCGACCGTCCGCAGGCGCTCTCCAAGGCTGCTGGTTCCGTGAAGCGCCTGGATCGGACCGACCTGATTCTTGATACCTTGGGCAATATCGCGGTGGTATTCTAGGGGGACCTTGGAAACCGTGCGGTGCTCGGTTCCAAGATTGGGCACAACAAGATCCACCCCGGTCAGATTGACGAATTCACGAACCCTCGCGGGATCAGAAAGCATTCCCGCTTCATCGAGCATTTTCCGTTCGATTTCCGCGCGCTCATAAACCTTGTCCGGACAGGCCTCGACCACAACGTGCTTCCCGGCCTCCCTCACATAGTCCGCTGTGAGCTCCACGTTTTCTTCAAATTCATGGAGGCTGGCGTCAAACATGATGATCCCCATGGCTTCCTGGAACCAATGGGATTTCATCAGATTCCGGTCGGCTTCCAGAGGCGCCCAGCCGTGGTCCAGAAACGGGATCGCCTCCACCCGGTCGAAGAGCCCGTCGCGGTCCGCATAGACATCCAACCAGCCGAGCCAAGTCCGCGCGGCGGATGCCAGTGCGCCGGAGCTGTCGCCCATGGCGAGCCGTCCGAGCTGCGGGTGATCCGGATACGACGCCGTCACCCCGATGCCGACGACAGCAGCCGGCATGTCCCGTTCAACAGCATGGCGCTGGGCCCCGAGAAAAACCCCCTCCATCTCGTCCGGCGTCTCCGCATTGGGACACAGGATGGGGGCCGCTCCATTTTCCCGCAGGCGCTTGAGGACTTCGCTTCGATCTCTAATGATTTTCATGATTCACAGGTTGAGTTATCAGGCCGCAAAGATTAGTTGGGAAGGCGTGCCGAATTTGAAAGATGTGGCCCGGGAGGCGAATGTGCATCCCACCACCGCCTCCAGTGTGCTCAACGATGCCTCGGGCAATTCCCGCTTCAGCGCGGAGACCCGCCTGCGTGTCGAGCAGGCCGCCCGCCGGCTCGGCTACGTCCGCAACCGCGCCGCCAGCGGCCTCCGGATCCGCCGGAGCCACACGGTGGGCCTCGTCGCCGGCAACCTCCAAAACCCGTTTTTTGCGCTGCTCTCCCTCGAGCTGGAAAAGCGCCTCCACCTCCTCGGCTATGAGCTGCTCCTCACCTGCCACGGCGCGGACAATGCGGATGACGAGCACCGGCTTGCAAAGACTCTTGTCGGGCGCTCGGTGGACGGGCTTCTGATCTGGTCCGAGATGCGCGAGGGGCGGACGGCAAAGCTCCCGGCCAAGCCCGGATGCCCCAGGGTTTTTCTCGGCTACGGCCCCCCACGGGAGTCCGCCGTAACGATCGACATCGAAGACGGGATCGCCCTGGCCGTGGACCATTTGATCGCGGCCGGATGCCGCAAAATTGCGTTCTTTTCCCCTTCCTATGCCAGGTTTTCCGGACTTCCCAAGCCGCGCCCAGAACTGCTTCTTGAAGTCTGCCGTCGCCGGCGGATCCCCAAGCCTCTTCTGTTCTACTACGATGGGGAGAGCTGGGACCTGCAGGCTGCTGCAAGGGGAGCGTCCGATGTCCTTCCCTGCGTGGACCCAAACACCGGGATCATCGGCTACAACGATGTCTGCGCGCTGGCGTGGCTTCTCACCGCGCGGGAGCGGCACTGGAAGGCACCCATCATCGGATTTGACGGGACCCCGCTTGTCCGGGCCTTGCCGGACCGAATGCCGTTCGTGGACCTCCGCCCCGCTCTCATCGCGGAAAAAGCCGTGGAACTTCTCATCAGCCTGATGGAGGAAAAACCCCGCCGCTCCCGCCGCCTCTCGGTCGCCCCGGCATTTGTTCAGTCGTAGGAGGGGTTGCATGGGACAGGAAAATCGAATTAAAAACCGGCGTTTGACCTAACGATAGGTTTGATTTTGACTCAGCAAATGTCAAGTGTCTCCCCGATGATCCCGAAACACCTCCTCCGGCAGGGCATCATCCGGATTTTTCTGTGGTTGCTCCCGCTGGTTTCCTGCCTTCACGCGGCAGACGACGACCGCCGACTGCTTATGGTCCATCAGTGGGGGGAGCAATTGAAGACCGCCGGGCAGACCCGGGAATTCGTTGCTGCCGTCAAGCGACGGCAGATCGACGGCGTCGGCCTGGCTGTTCCCTGGAACCTCATCGAGAAGTCACCCGGAAAATATGACTTCTCCTGGCTGGACGAGCGGCTCGATCTGTTTGTGGAAGCCGGCCTGTATTTCCATCTGCGGGTGGATTGCTCCCGCTTCTACCAACCCGCCTGGCTCGACGGCCACATGATGCAGACGGACGACGGCCGGACGCTGGTTGTCGATGGCAACATGGGGCCCTACAAGTGCCTCTCGTTCGCCGACCCGGAGGTCGTCAGGGAGGTGGCCGACGTCACGGCCGCCGTGGCGAAGCATGTCTGGGAGCGTTACGGCAACTCCGTCCGGCACCCGCTGATGCTTATCTACCCGATGTTCACCGCCAACGCCGAAACCGAGTATCCCTTTGAAGGCGCGACCGACTACAGCCCGGCCGCCCAGGCCTCCTTCCGGCTTTGGCTGGCCGAAGCATTCGGCGACCTCTCCCGGCTCAATGCCAAATGGGGCACGAAATTCACGGGCTGGAACCAGATCACCCTCCAACAGGCTCCCGCCTGGGACCTGCAGCGGTTTCGGACCGAAACGCTCGGAAGGCTGATCGACGCCTACGCTTCGGCCGTCCGCAAAGCCTGTCCCGTACCGGTCGGAGCCCAGTTTGGCAGCGTGTGGGACGGGCTTTCTCTCAGACGCGGCACGCTCGATGTCACCAGGCTCGGCCGCAACGTGGATTGGGTCGCATTCGATGATGCCCTCGACTACGACTTCGCCTTTTCAAATGATTACATCCGCGGGCTTCTGCCCGGAAAATGGATCGCCGGAGAGACCGGGGGGCCCTGGACCCTCGAAACAACCGACGCCCGGATGGTGGAATACGCCGTGACATCGTATGACCACGGGATGAAGGCCATCTACATTGCCAACCTGGAGCCGGACCACTTTGCGGATCCGCGCTGGACATTCTGGCCCAAAGTCTGCTCCGAGTCGGCCAAGCCGCCCGCCCTCCCGGAGGCGCGGAAAGCCATCGTCGTCAGCCTGGCCACTCTCTACAACATGCCCCGGAACGCCTCCGCAAAGGATCTTGTTTACGCTCTTTACCTCAAGCTGAGCGACGGCCACCGGATTCCCGTCGATTTTATCAACGACACCCTGATCGCCAGCCACCCCGATCGCCCGGCCCGGTATTCCGAAGGGCTCTTCGTGCCCGATTCGATGTCGGCCATGACGGACGGCCTGCTCCAGGCGCTGTCAGCCTCGCCCGTGCCGGTGACGATGGACAGGAGCAAAGCCGGAACGCTCGATGAATACGGCCGACCGCGTTGAGACCACACATTCTCTCCGGAAAATTCCTATAAATTCATGTTGACCTATCGATAGGTCAACTCTTTAATTTCCGGATGCCCTACGATCTGATCGCCATCGGCCTGAATGCCGTGGATGTGCTGGTGCGGCTGCCGGAATCGGTGAAGCACGACGACAAGCAATTCGTGGACGACCTGATCATCCAGGGCGGCGCGCCCGTCGGGTCGGGGTGCTGCGGGGTGGCGCGTTTCGGGTTCCGGGTCGGCATGGTGGCGCGGCTCGGGAACAACACGCTCAGCTCGATCAGCATCGAGGATTTCCGCTCCAACGGAGTCGACACCGGGCTTGTGGTCCGCGACGAGGAGTCCCGTCCGGCGATCGCGCTCGTCGAGATCGATCATAAAACGGCGGCGCGCACGGTGTTCATCCAGATGGACCACTACGGCTATCTGAGGCACGAAGACATTCCGGCTGTGGAGATCGCGCAGGCAAAAACGCTTCTTGTGGACAGCTACGATCTCGACGCCACGGAGGCCGCGCTCGAAGCGGCTGCGGGGACCGCCTGCCGGAGCATTCTGGACTTTGAATCGGGAGACACGGCGCGTTTGAGAAAGCTTCTGGGCATGGGGACCGATCCGATCCTCCCGCTGGGTGCCGCGCGGACCCTGACCGGCCAGGCGGACCCTGGCGAAGTGCTTCGCTCACTCGGGGATCTGTGTGCCGGACAGGTCGTGGTCACGGACGGGATTCATGGCAGCTGGGCGCTTGATCGCGACTCCGGCGAAATCTTCCACCAGAGGGCATTCGTCGTGCAGCCCGTTGATTCGACCGGCTGCGGCGACGCCTACCATGCCGGCTACATTGTCGGACTCCTCGAGGGCTGGCCGCTGGAGATCCGGATGGAGTTCGGCGCTCTTCTGGCCTCGCATGTGGCGGGTCGAGTCGGCGGCCGCACAGCCCTCCCGTGGAGGAAGGATGCCCCGTCCATGATCCGCGATGATCTCTCCACAACCCTTGCAAAAAAACTCACCACCCTCTCATGAAAAAGCAACCCCTCACATTCGCCCTCTACTTTGGAAACCGTGGATTTTTTCCCGAAACCCTGATCGCGGGAGCCCGCGCGGAGCTGACCTCGCAGGTTGAGGCTCTCGGCTACAAGGCCCTGCTGCTGGAGGAATCCGCCACGCGGTTCGGCGCGGTGGAAACGCCCGACGAGGGACGCGTGTATGCGCGCTTTCTGGAGCAGAACAAGGGGAAATACGATGGCGTCATCCTCTGCCTTCCGAACTTCGGCGACGAGACGGGGGCCGTCACCGCACTCCAGGACTGTGGCGTGCCCATCCTGATCCAGGCGTATCCCGACGAGCTCGACAAGATGGGGTTCAAGGAAAGGCGCGATGCCTTTTGCGGGAAATTCTCGATCATGGACGTCTTCTACCAATACGGACTGTCCTACACGGTATTCCCGCCGCACACGGTGCATCCCGTCAGTGAAACATTCCGGATCCAGCTCGAGAAATTCGCCGGTGTCTGCCGGATCGTCGGGAAGATGAAGCGGATGACGGTCGGGGCCATCGGAGCGCGCACGACGGCATTTAAAACCGTCCGCTTTGACGAACTCACGCTCCAGCGCTACGGGATCACAACCGAAACGCTCGACCTGTCCGATGTTTTCCTGCGGGTGAAAAATTTCGACACCTCGCGCGACGAGTTCAAGGCCCGGAAAGACTTCCTGCTCGGCTACGCGAATTGCTCGAATGTCCCATCGCCCGCACAGGATACGATGTCGAAGCTTTCAATCGTCATCGATGACATCATCGAGGAATACCGGATGGATGCGATCTCGTTCCGTTGCTGGATCGAACTGGAAAAAGAGCTGAAGATCGCGCCGTGCCTACTGATGAGCGAACTGAACAACCGCGGGATCCCGGCCGCCTGCGAGGTGGACATGTGCAACGCGATCACCATGTATGCCCTGCGCCTCGCCGCCGAGAAGCCGGCGACCTGCCTCGACTGGAACAACAATTACGGGGAGGATCCCGACAAGTGCATTTTGTTCCACTGCGGTCCAGTCCCGCAGGATCTGATGACGGCAAAGGGCGAGGTCGTGGACCATCCGATGTTTGCCAAGGCGCTCGGCGCGGGCTGCGGATGGGGGCCGAACGTCGGCCGCATCGCCGCCTCACCGATGACCTATGCCAGCGCAAAAACCGAGGATGGAAAATTCCACTACTACCTCGGCGAGGGCGACATGACAGCGGATCCGATCGCCGAGGGATTCTTCGGCTGCGCGGGAGTCGCGCACATTCCCGCGCTGCAGAAAAAGCTGAACATCATCGGCCGCACCGGATACCGTCACCATGTGAGCATGACATTCGGGCGCGTGGCAGACTCCGTCCGTGAGGCATTCTCCACCTACCTCGGATATTCTCCAACCGAAATCGAATAGCGCCGGCCTCGAAGCAAATTGGCCCCCATGAAAACAAGATTGGGAATCCTGCTGCTGATGCTGGCAGCGCCGCTCGTTCTCCGGGCGGCAGAAACCAACGATCTTCCACCCGTCCAAGCGTCGAAGTCCGACGGGACCCCTCCAAAATACGGGCATGATTGCCCGGAGCACGGGATCCCGATCCAGATCCCCGAGCGGGATCCGAAGGCCGCTTGGTTTGAAACTGCAAAGCTGGGCATCTTTCTGCACTGGGGCATTTGGTCCGTGGACTGCACCGCCATCTCAAACTGCATCAACCACCCGCCGACTCCCGGCCTTCTCGATGCGAAGGTCTATTATTCACAACTGCCCCGCTGGCGCGTGGAAAACTACGACCCGTCCGTGTGGGCGGAACTCTTCCGGAAGGCCGGTGCCAAATACACGATCATCACCACAAAGCACCATGATGGCGTTGCGTTGTGGGATACAAAGGCCCCGGGCGGAGTCGATGTGGTGGATCAGGGCGGGGTGAAGCGCGACCTGATCGAGCCCTGGGTCGCCGCCATGCGCAAAGCGGGCCTCCGGATCGGCTTCTATTTTTCCGATGCGGACTGGGGACACCCGGACTACGCCTGCATGACTCCCCCTCCGCACCAATCGGCGGCGAATCGGAACTTCAAGACCTTTCCGTTTTCCTATGGCGAGAAGAACGACCCGGACCGCTGGGCGCGGTTTCTCAAATACCGGGACTTCCAGGTGGGGGAGCTTCTTCACTTCAAGCCGGACATCTGGTGGTTTGACGGGGACTGGGAACGGACGTCGGAACAATGGAACACCAAGGGCCTCGTGGAACGGCTCCTCCAGAACGATCCGAATGTAATTTTCGGCCGCATCGGAGAAAAGATGCCCGGCACAGTATCCTACATCACGCCGGAAACCGTCATGCCGCTCACGACCCCGTCCGGGCCCTGGGAACTTTGCCTGACCTTCAGCGACACCTGGGGCTACGTGCCGACAGACAAGCAGGACAAGAGCGCCCCGCTCCTCGCCAAATTATTCAGCGAGGTGATCGCCCGCGGCGGCAATCTGCTGCTGAACATCGGGCCGAAGTCGGACGGCACACTTCCTGAAAACGAGGTGAAAATCCTCCTCGAATTCGGGGAGTGGATCCGTCGCAATGCGGAGGCCATTTATCCGACATTCGGAGGCGAGCAATTCGGCTTGTCCTTCCTTCGCTTCTTCGGCCCAACCACCGTCGCTCCCGATGGAAAAGCCCTCTATCTCTTTGTGGATGGACAGCCGAACGAATCCTTCATCCTGCGCGGGGTGTGCAGCAAGATCCGCAAGGCGGAGGTGCTCTCCACCGGCGAGGAACTGGATTTCCGGCGCCTGCCTGGAAATGGCTCGATGCCGGGCTACTATGTCATCAACGCCCCGAAATCCCCCGACCCGCTGATGACGGTTGTGAAACTCTCTTTCGATGAGATCATCGAACTCAGTGCCATGTGAAACAAATCATCTTCAACCAAACTTCCACCATGAAACCGCTTCATTTCTTCTCCCTCCTCGCAACGACCGCCTTGCTCCCGCTTGCCACATCGGCCGATGAAATCCACCTGAGTGAGAAGGAATCGCCGGACGAAGTCGTCGTCTATTATATGAACGACATGCAGAATCAGGGGGAGATCGCCGGCTCGAATTTCGCAGGGGTCGAGGAGGCCTCCGTCGGATTTCACATCGGGGACCTGGGAGATGCGGCCAATCCGGGGCACATGCGCAAAAACTTCCTGATGTTTCATCTTTCCTCCCTCGGGGGGAAGAAAGTCACAAACGCCACGCTGCGGCTCTTCCTATCAAAGATTTCGCATGAGGCGGAAGAAAAGCCATTGCCTCCGGCCTGGCTCTTCCACGCGGAGAAGTGGAATGACGCGGCCTGGCTCTCGGACCCGCGGGGACACGGGCTCCAGAACCAGCACTTCTCGGACAAGAGTGTTTTCACGACAAAGCTTCCCCTCTGCGGCCCCGATGACCAGCCGGGGGTGATCGAACTCGACGTGACCGGGATGATCCAGTCCGACTACCAGAGAAATCCCGAACCGGTTGCGGTTTTCCGCCTGGAAATTTCTGATTTCGAGGCGCTCGATATCGCGGACAGCCTGCCCAATGCCTACCGCTTTGTCGGCACCGGCTCACTGAACCAGGCGGAGAAAACTCCCACGCTGATCCTTTCCTTCGAGGATTGAACCGTCCCTAGTATGAGAATCCAAAGCAAAGAACCCCGATGCAAGGTCCAAGGCATTTTGGGGGGGCGGCGCCGTCCGGTCCGATGCTTGTCCACGGACGACACAGCGGTCGTCCCTCCAGCAGAATGCCGTTGCAAGCTTCCGGGGATCCACTCCAATGAGAATCGGACGATTCCATATTTCACCGCTCTGCTGGCATTGGCCGCGATGCTCGCGACGGCGTTTTCTTCGGAGGCCGAAAAGGGCTCCGCCATCGTAAAATGGGGCGCAGCTGTTGATCTGCATAAAGTTTCCGAAGGCGTGTGGAAAGCCACCGGGGGCGATCCTTATCTGGTTTCGGAACCGTTGGGCAACGCGCCAAGCGAAGGGATGCAGTTCGAGATTAAGATGAAGATCGCCGGCTCGCCGGCCGCAGCCGAGTTGCGGTGGTGGGGCAAGGGCGAAGGCGCGGACGACGACCGCAAAATCCGCTTCGCGCCCGCCTGCGACGGGCAGTGGCATGTCTATACGATTGATCCCAGCGAGCGCCTGGCCGAATGGGGAAAGCCGGTTGATGTCGTGCGGATCGACCCGTCGAGCGATCCCAACTGCGAGGTTGCCATCGAGAGCGTCAAACTCATCCCGAGGAATCTCGAAAAGATGGTCGCCACCTTGCAGATGGACAGGAAAATGTATTATCCGGGCCAGCCGATCCGGTTCCTAATGTATTACCCGCGCCCCTGGACCGGCGACCTGCCCCGCCCGATGTTCAGCTACACCGTTTCCGATGGCTCCGGCAAGCCGGTGAGATCCGGTGTGATGCCCGGGATGCCGGTCCATAAAATGCCTTATGCGATCATGATGGGCGGCGAATCCATCGAGGGGCTTCCGATCGGCCAGTATTCCGTCAGCCTGGAGCTGAGAAACGACAAGAACCCCGCGATGCCGGTTACCGGAACCTTGAAGTTCGAGGTCATTGACCCGAAAGACCGGCATGTCCTGACGCTGCCGTGGCAGTATGTGAAAGATTACACGGTGATCCGTGCGGATGACGGCCTTTTCCATGCGTTCGGGCTGGTCGGTCGTGCGGACAAGAGCCAGGACTGGCAGGAAGAGCGGCTGCAGAACGAGAAACAGTTCTTTCACGTCACAAGCCCGGACCTCGTGAACTGGACCCAGCACCCCGACATTCTTCATTGCCCCGAATCCGGCTACGACGACCGGGGCGTCTGGTCGCCGTATGTCTTCAAGCACGATGGCCTGTATTGGATGTTCTACACCGGCACCCAGAAGGGCGTGGTCCAGCGGCTCTGTGCCGCCACGAGCCCGGACCTGTTTTCCTGGACCCGCCGTCCGGAAAATCCGCTGATGTCGGCCGACAAGACCGATTGGGCGGCACGCAAGGAAAACGGCTGGACCGACTACCGCGACGCGATGGTCTTTCGCGACGATGCGGGCAAGCGCTGGATCGCCTACAACGCCGCAACGACAAAAGTGGGCAAGGGACGTATCGCTGCCGCCACGTCGGATGATCTGATTCATTGGAAGGACGCGGGTCCGATCGATTCCGTCTCCCACAAGGATCAAATGGGGAAAATCGCCGAGTCCCCATTCGTTTGGAAAATGGGCGGCCGCTATTATTTTTCGATCAATCACGGGAACGGCCTCTCTGTCGGCGACTCGCCTCTCGGCCCGTTCAACACCCTCGTGGATCCGAATCCCATGCCGGAAAATGTGATGGCCCATGAGGTTCTCGAAATCGGATCGAATCTGTGGCTCGTCAGCGGCTTCGCCTGGGAGATGCACGGCAACTACATCGAGTTCTTCAAAATGACACTGAAGGATGGCAAGCCGGTCATCAGCCGGGATCTTACGGAAATTGTTAATGCGAATCAGTCCCGAAAAACAACCCTATGAAAATGATCCTCTGCCTTTTGGCATCAGCCTTTCTCGCAACCTCCTTGCTCGCCGGCGAAATCCGGCTGAATCTGGAGGAGTCTCCGGACCGTGTCGGCACGTATTACATCGCCGACAAGGAAAATTCCGGCACAGTCACCGGCCCGCAGACAGGGAAAATCCTTCGCATTGACGACAAGGGCTGGCCGATCCATGTGGGGGATTGGGCCGCGCAGGAAGGCCCGGGTTACATGGTCAAGTATTTCCTGCTTTTCCGCCTTCCGGCATTGGAGGGAAAGAAGCTCGCGCGCGCGACTCTGCGCCTGTATCTCACCCAGATCCGGCATGATTCTACGGAAAAGCCTCTGCCCCCGGCCCGGCTCGTCCATGCGGAGGACTGGCAGGATGCGCGGTGGTCTGCCGATTCCGAATTCCACGGCCTCCAAACCCTGCATTTCGCGGATCAGGAAGCCTTCTCGAATTCGGCTCCTCTTTGCGGGCCGGACAGCAAACCCGGCTTCATCGAAATCGATGTGACCGGCATGGTCGGAACCGATTACAAGCGGGATCCCGAGCCCGTGGCCGCCTTCCGCCTGGAGATGGCCGACCCTGAGACGCTCGACAGCACCGATGGGCTCGGAAATTCCTACAACATTTGGGGCCCCATGCCACAAACCCAGGACAGGCTCCCGACGCTTGTTCTTTCATTCGAGTAAACCGAACGGTGACGCGGAATCATCAAATGTCTAAAATATATCCTTCGGTCAATCGCCCCATCGAAAACATGCCCGATGGAAACACCCGTCCCGCCCTTGATGATCATCCACAGGGTGTCCTCAAATCGCTATGATCGAGCGCGACCTGGTAATCGCTCACGCCGATCTGAATTCGTCATGCGACGGGAACGTTCAGCGTGAGCCGCTGATGGTCGCCACCAGGAATGATCGCTCTCGCCGCAAAGCTGCGCATGCACAACGTGAACAAAGCACTCCTCTTTCCCCCCATCGCATAGAGTGCCGTCTGATTTTCGCATGGGGTCTGGCTGCCATGCTTGTTTGGGGATCCTCTGCCACCGCCGATGATCATCCCATTACCCCGATGTCGAGCCAGCCTGAGGCTGCGGTTGTTTCCGTGACGGCAACTTTCGTCGCGCAGGAAGTCATGCAGAATACGGTTTGCCTGCCTGAAAATGCGGGATTCACGCTGACGGCCAACTTGACGAACCTGTCCGCCAGCGGCGATGCAAATCTGGCGGGAGAATCGGCAGCCGACGGGGGGGTGCGCTGGCGGTTGGCCGTTGGGGACAATGGCACGGATCGCCGCCTGATGTTTGAACTTCGCATTGCCGGTGACCCGGAAGTCGTCAAAGAAGTGGAAAGGCGCTCCCTTGCCAAGATGCACTGTGTGCCAGCGAATGTGCTGGCTGATGCGAAGGCCGGTCTTTTTCGTGTGGTCGCGCCGCTGCGCTTGATCGGCAGCGGGCCGCATCAGGTCACCGTCCGCCTGATTCCGCCGGTGTGGGAGATGGATTTTTTTGTGGATGGGGTGTTGATGGATCAGGAGTGGCCGCTCGGAGCGATGGTGGAGGCCGGACCAACCTTGGTTCCGCATGGGGCGGTGACGTCGTTGACCGTGGAATCCCACGTGGTGACCGATGAACAGATCTTCGCGCGTAACGGCGGGAAGGACGCGGTGGTGAAACGGGAAATGGAATTCCTAGGGCCGGATAGCAGTTGCCCGCCGTTTTTCCGCCCTCGCGGATTCAATACCCATACGGGTGACTGCGCCCCGGTGTTTGATGGCCATCGCTGGCATCTCTACTACCTGAAAGACCGCGACCACTGGCAGAATCGCTGGGGTTGGAGCGGGCTTTCTTACGGACACATTTCCAGCGACGACTTGGTTCATTGGGTGGAACATCCCGAGGCGGTGAAAATCAGCCATCCGTATGAAGGCGCCATCTGGACCGGTTCGTTCGCCAAGATCGGCGATGAGTATTTCGGCTTCCTGAACAACTGGCTGATTCCCCAGTGGATTGGCAAATACCAAACCGCTTGGGGCGTGCGAATCGCCCGCAGCAAGGACGGCATCCATTTCGCTGTCCCCGAGGGCGACCATCCGATTCCAGGGGTGGAAGGTGGCGATGCGGATATTTTTGAGATGGAGGATGCTGGTTACGGTTTGGTGACGCGCGGCGATCGGGAAGGCCAGCGCCAGATCTTCTTCTACACCTCCAAGGATTTGAAAAATTGGAAGGAAGAGCCATCGCCTTTTGCCTTTGCACCGCCCAATTGCGACTGCCCGCACTATTTCCGTTTTGCCGGCGGACATTATTTCTTCTCCGCCAGCGTGGCGCGCAAAGGCGCGGGCCTGCACGGACCCTGGCAGGACATGCTTCACTCCTCACTCGGAGTTCCCAAAACCGCGCCGTGGAAAAACGGACGTAGGCTCATCGTTGGCATGGTGGGTGATGGAGGCTGGGGGGGAGACGGGGTCTTTCACGAGTTGCTGAAACTGCCCGACAGCACACTCGGTGAAAAGTTCATCCCGGAAATGACCCCGCTGCGGGGCGAAGTGCTCGGCCTGCCACCGGCTCCCCTGATCGGAAATGCTGAAATCAAAGGACAAACCGTCACCGTGAAGTCCGCCGGTGAATTCGCTGCGGCGGTGGTTGCTGATATTCCGCAAATGGCGCGCATCCGGCTGACCGCACGTCCGGCTGCCGACGGTAAACCCTTCGGTCTCACTTTTCGCGGGATCGGCGATTACGCCTCTGGATTAGCGTTGATTCTGAACCCCGCAGAGGAAACCGTCGCTTTCAGCCATGTTGCCGGGCCGGGCAAACACGTCGCGTCGGGGTTGGAAACCCTGAAAGGCGTCGAAGGTCTCGCCCAAGCGGTTTCCTTCGACATCATCCTGGGCCCGGAGGGGCTGGTTGATGTGGAACTGAACGGTCAGCGCTGCATTGTCATGCGCGGAGATAAGAATCCGGCCTGCAACCGGCTGTTCCTCTTTGCCGAAGGCGGCAATGTGACATTTGAAAATATCACGATCCGGCCTTGGAGGCCGATCGCAACTGTGAAGCGATGAGAACTCAAAAGAAAACCAACCATGAAACCTATTCACCACCACAAAAGATTGATCGAAAAACATACATCTGCTCCCAGAAATGACCGCCAGGGAACGCATCGACTGAAAATCATCGGTTTCGTTTTCATTCAAGCCGCTCTCACCTGCCAATGGACGCTCGCAGCGGAAACGCGGGAATCCCTATTGGAAAAGGCCCAGGCGTATTGGCGGTTGGGCGATGGCGGGCAGGGCGCAAAGCATCCGCTTGCACAGGTCGGGAGCATCGAGTTGAACGAGGCCGCTGAAGGCGAGGGGGCGAGAGCTGGCGCGAAAGTCGCGCGCCTGAACAACGCGTATTTCGACGCCGGAAAAGATCTCAATATCCAAGGCAATCAATGCACGGTTTATGTGCGGGCGCGTGATCCGCGCGGAGAATGGGGGCGGGCGTTGATCACCAAACGCGGTGCTCACAGCATCATGAACTTCAATCTTTTTTCCAACCCGGGCATATTCGGTTTTGAACTTCACGGCGATGAAGGCACGGTAGGAAGTGTCTCTTTCCCGTTGGAGGAGATCAATGCCGCAGCGTGGCATGATCTGATCGGGCGCTACGACGGCACGACGATGGAGATCATCTGCGATGGCCAGATCATGGCAAGTCGACCTTGGAATGGCGGCAATTTGACGCAAAATGAAGAACTCCTGCTGATCGGCGCAGAAACCCGTGACGGCATTCCCGTAAGGGCCTTCACCGGTGAAATGGAAGAAGCCGCCATCTGGCCGTGCGCGCTGAGCGACGAGGAAATCGCAACACTCATCAAAAATGACAAACTCACCGCAGCGGTGCCGACACCTGTAATGACCACGGCGGTGGCGAAACAACAAGTTGGCATTTCACCGCTTCATTTACGTCCAAAGGCAGGGGCGGCCGGTGACGTGATCGCCTTCTTCTGGCAGGGTCAGTATCACCTGTTTTACCTTTACCAACAAAAATGGATCCACAACGTCAGCACGGACCTGATCCAATGGAAGGAACTGCCGCCCGCATTGACTCCCTGCTCCGATCCTCTTGGCCCGGATCCCACTTGTTGGACCGGAAGCATCGTCGAGCACAATGATACTTTTTATCTTTTTTACACCGGACAAAATCAGAATGACCCGAAGAACGACCAAAAGGTCATGCTTGCGAAGAGCAAGGATTTGATCCAGTGGCAAAAACAGCCGGAAAGCACATTTTATCCCGATGGCAAAATCTACTGGAGCAAGTCCATCAACGGACCGCCTGGTGATTTGGTTTATCATCATCAGGCGTTCCGCGATCCAGACGTTTTTTGGAATGAGGAAAAGCAGCAATGGTGGATGCTGCTTCATGCTCTGGCTCTTGAAGAAATGAAACCCTGTGTCGCCCTCTACACCTCCTCCGATCTGAAATCGTGGACGCCACGGCCTCCCCTGATAACAGGTGTTTCCCCGGATTGCCCCCATGCCGCTCCCGTGCAGGGACACTGGTTCATCATCGCCGCCAAAGCCCATTATATTTCAGCGGCAAGCCCTGCCGGTCGATTTGAAGTCGAACGGCCCGCTCCCGGAACCTTACGATACCGGTGAGTTGTGGGTGCCGAAATCGCTGTTCGACGGCAAGCGGCGCATCATTTGGGGAACAGTTCGCGATCTGGACGGGAATCGTGATACGGGACAGGCGAGTCGTGCAGAAGGATCGGTCAGTCTGCCGCGTGAGATCTATTCCGATCTATACGGGAAACATCTCTACCAACGTCCGGTCACTGAAATAACGGAGGCATTCACCGACACCGCTCTGGATATCGCCTCCCAACCGCTCCCGACCAATACGGATGGGACATGGAAATACAAGAATGGCAAACTGGAGTGTGAATCGTCCGAGGGCTTGTGCAGCTTCCGTGTTCCCGACGACTACATGCTGCAATGCACCGTTCAACTCGATCCTGCGGCGACACTCACAGTCGGACTACGTCAGCAACCGGACATGGCCAGTTATCCGATGGTCATAAACCCCGCAAAATCGGAAATCAGCATCGCCCGTGGGCAAACCCGCCATACCCAACAAGTGGAACTGGATGCGTCCACACCAATCACGATTCAGGCATTTGTTTTGGGCACCATTCTCGAGTGCTTTGTTAATGATCGCTATGCCTTCACATTGAGGGTTTGTGATTTTCTCAAGGGCGATCTGAGTCTGCAAGTCCAAGGCGGACAATTGCAAGTTCTCGATCTCAGCATCAAAACCCTGCGGCCCGAACAAACGGCGGAACCTGCAGCGACAACCGATTCGCAACACTCTTCTGAACATCGTTCTAGTATTTTTTCGAAGCAGATTTCTCTTTGCGGACCAGACAGCAAACCAGGATTCATCGACATCGATGTGACCGGCATGGTCGGAACCGATTACAAGCGGGATCCCGAGCCCGTGGCAGCCTTCCGCCTGGAGATGGCCGACCCTGAGACGCTCGACAGCACCGATGGGCTCGGCAATTCCTATAACATTTGGGGCCCGATGCCGCAAACCAACGACAGACTGCCAACGCTTGTTCTTTCATTCGAGTAAACCGGACCGGGTTTTCCCATCCGTTCACGCCGCAGCAGCGACAGCCGCCCCTGCCCCGCCTCAAACGGCACGAAGTGTCCGGGGCGCCTTCACAATCCAAGCCCCGACGGCTGTGGTTTCGGGTGCTTCAGAATATCCCTCCTCAGAAAATACGTTCCGGATGCGCATTCCAATGCGCGGGACCCCGTTGTCCGGATCCCTTGAGCGGCGGCAAGCGGCTTGCCATCTTCAGTCCAGTCCGTGGCGGTTCCATCCGGAAGGATAATTTCTGCGATGGCATTGGGGGGGACGGTGATTTTCCACTCGAAAGAATCTCCGCTCCGCTTCCAGGATGACTCAATTCTGCCGCGCGGGGAGTCAAACGAAAAGTCACAATCCGAAACGGAAGCGGGAATCACCGGGGCCAGCCGGAACCTTGAAAATCCAGGGCCTTCAAGCATTGGAGTGATGCCGACGAGAGCCTCATAAATCCAGTTTGCGGAAGCCGCAATACCTTCCGTCTGCACAAACGAACAACCCGCCGGCAGTTCCGGTGCGCCCCATGTTTCGGAGAGCGTTCCGCCGGTGACCGCAAGCGTGGCGAATGGCGAAGGGTAGGTTGCCCGGGTGGTGAGGCGCGCGGCCTCGTCGATGTGCCCGTTCTCCGCGAGCAGGGAAAACAACGGAGCGGTGAGCCGCAAGCCGGTGGTCTGGTGCCCATTGCTGCTGCGAATATCCGCCAGAATTTCTTCCAGCAGCGCGGGGGTTTCTGTTTTGGGCCGGAGCCCGAGAAGAATGGTCAGCGCATCGGCTCCCTGTCGGCGGGCGCTCGTTGAGAGGGCGTAGCGATTCGATGGGGGATCCAAGTGCCTCTTGTCGATTTCCTGGCGAAGACGCGACAGCAGCGGCTCAACGCGCCGGACAAGATCGTCGCGCCCGGCGAATCTCGCGGCCACAAGAAAGTCGCGTCCCTGCCACAGCGCGACGCAACCGGCGACAAACGAGGGATCGGTCGGGCGGGCGGCTGGCATCGGCTTTTCCGGCAGGTCGAGAGTGGAGGTGAAGTCCATGTGGTCCCCGATGTCCACCCCTGTTGGAAAACCGCCGGCCAGCAGGCATTCGAAATAATACGCCGCATTGTCGAGAGCGGCGCTGGAAGTCTCCCTGTCACCGTAAAACCGGACGGCATCGATCAGGGTGATGCCGTTGAAAAAAGCATCAATGACCGTAATCGGAACCTGCCCCGGGGTTTTTCCCTGTTTCAGCATGTCGCCAATCCCCTTGGTGTGCCGCCGGGTAACCGTCACCGTCACAGGCGCGCCCGCCGATTCAGCTGCCTGTCGGGCATCCTCAAGCGCCTTGCGCAGCATCAGGCGGTTGTCGAAATTGTAGAAGGCGTGGGGAGATGCGAACGCGGCATTGCCCGAAGCGCTGCCGGCGCGTTCCGCTCCGGGGTTGTCCTGATATATTCCCTGGGTATTGAGAAGAATGGTGCGAGTCGCCGCGTCAGCAACTGCCTGAAGGCGCGGATCGGCGATTTTCAAAGTTCCGATCTTGGAAAAATCATTGTGGATTTCCGCCGCTTTAACTGCTCCCGCGGGCAGTGGATGATCGATGCCGGTGATTTCGACGTAACGGAAACCGGTGTAATCAAAAAATGCCATGTAATCGAGCGGATCCGCCCCGGCACGAACCCGGTCGGTGTAGCCCCACAGCAGCAGGTGGTCGGGAGCGATCTTTTCATAAGCGGGAATACTCCCGCGGAGTTTCGGAAGAATCATTCCGGGATGGCGGAGGTCCGTTCCTGCCGGATACAAATGAAACGGTGCCTCCGCATAAAACAGACCCGGCTTGACCACATCCCGGCGCAGCAATTCCGAATAACGAATGGTTAGTTCGGCTCCCGGAGGAACCTGCACATGAGCTTTCCCTACGGTCATCCCTCCGAAATCATAAACCCAGACACCCGGCTGGGGGTTGGTGACGGATACCGGGGTCAGTTCCCGGACAACCCTTTGCGGCGGCAAATCCTCTGCCCGCATGCGCGGCGAAAAGTTCTTTGCGATTTCCACCGGGCGCCAATCGGACGCCGGTTTGGTCGCGTCATAAGCTTCTCCCACCCAAAATGCCGAGCGACGGACCGGCCCGATGCCAGCCTGCCACGAGTCATCCGACAGGACCGTCGTCGTGGTGCCATCCGTATGCGTGACAATCAGCCCGACCCGCAAAAGAGGGCCGTCAAAATACGGCTCCTCCTGAAATGGGGCCGGCTTCTCGCGCAGACGCCCCGGAGCCACCATGATTTCGAGGCTGTTCCGTCCGTGTTCAAGAAGTCCGGCCACATCAAAGGTGTTGTAACGGGATTCGACGTCATAGTTGCTGATGGACGGAGCGAGCGCGAAATCGCCGATGCTCTTCCCGTTCGCCGAAGCATGGTAATAGCCGAGCCCGCTGATAAAAAGGCGGGCGGATTTCACCGGCTTATCAAGCTGGAACGGCTTGCGGAAAACGACCGGCGAGCGGGACTGTGAAAGCATTCCCAAGACGTGGGCATGCCATTTTTTCACTCCATCGGCATCGGTGGCAGGCTTCTGCAAGGCACGGTCAAGAAGGGCGGCGCTTTCCCAATCTTTCACGAATTCATCGGAGGGGGCGCTGGCCGCGCTGCTGATCCATTGCGCTTTGCTCCACGCGGCAGGATCGAGCAGGCCGGTCCCAAACCGGACGGGGTCCGCCCACCCCGAGGGCCTGTCATTTTCATCCCAATAGCGCACGGTCCAGAAATAATCCGCTGCCGACTGCCATTCGAACTTCGGGGCCATCGGAACATAAAGCTGCTCGGGAGAAGCAACCCTGCCCGACCGCCAGAGGAACGGTCCCTTGTCGGGTAGCGCATCCGGCGTGGCCCCCATCCGGAGTTCATAGGCCTTCTGCCTTTGACTACGAACTCGATTACCATCACTGTCTGTCCGCACGGGAAGCTCCCACGAAACCTGCGCGGGCAAGCGGTCCAGTCCCAAGGGCTCAACCCTTCCATCCGCCCGCAAGTTTACAGGGGCGGGCGGTAGAGGAAGATCGTCCGAACGGGCCGGCGATCCGGAAAAAAATGCGGCAGCAACGCCCAACAGGAAAATTGGACAGCTCTTCATTTCATGGGGAAGCCGCACGGTCAACAACAGGAGGGGGAAATGCAGTTCACTCAAAGGAGAGAACAAGCGTGGGGGCGTTGTTCCGATGATCAAACTGGCCGGGGCCGGAGAACACATGGAAATTCGCGCGGTTGTCGGTGATATCGAGCGCGTCCCGACCGGAAACCTCCAGCCGGAATGCGGCGACCGGTTCGTCACTCCTCCGGTAGTCCTCCTGGATCATGTCAGTCACATCGAGTTCGATCAAGCCGAGAGGAGTGTCGGGACCGCACAAGGGAATGCCTTTTGAAAAAGCCTGCCCGTCCGCGAAATGCGACGTCTGGAGACCGTGCCAGTTCGGATCGGAAAGCCACCGCTGGTCGTCCCACGATTTCGCGTGGAAAACCATGGCTTGCGGCATGGGGTTTTCCTCCGCCTCATGCCTGGGACCCGCATAGGAAAGGCGCAACGTGGCTTGCGTTGGCTTCTTCCCCGCAAGCGCCGGAAGGTGGAAAAGCAAAAAATATTTCCGAAGGCGCCCGGGAGTGTCCGGACTTCCCAAATCACCAACCAGAATTGCCATGGGCTCTTTATCCATGCGGATAACAGCCCCCTGCGGGCCGTTGACTTCGCCGGAATTCTCCATGTCGTCAATATAGTAAGCGGCAATTTCTTCGGGCGTTTCAGTGGGGTTCAGAAGGATTTCATCGGCGAGGGCAGATGAGAAAATTGCAGCCGCAGCGAAAACAGGGAAGAACAGCGATTTCATAGGAAAAAGGGGGCGTCAAAAAGGGATTCTATCGTAGAAGCGATGGTGGTTTATATGATTTCTTTTGACGCTCTTTAAACTCATTTTCCTATGCTTTTGGGTCAATGGGTCTTTTGGCGCGCAAACGATTTCTCAATTTCTTCGAGCGAGCGTCCTTTGGTTTCCGGCATGATTTTCAAGACGAAGTAGATCTGCGGAAGCAGGATAAGCGCACACGGCCAATACAAGTGAAGAAAGAAACGTCTGAACCAGAGAATATTAGCTCACAGCGGAGAAAATGGACCGAAATTTTTCAGGCTGATTCAGATAAACACCAAGACACCAGGACACAAAAAGGAGGGATTCAGAAAACCTTCGGGTCTTCGTGCATTCGTGGTGAATTTTCTTCCCGTTCGTGAATTGGCCGTGATAAGCGCGAAGAGCAGGAAGATTGTATTCCTTCGCGGCCCACGGTATCAGCACTGAATTACTTCCTCCTCCCATGAGCTCTACTTCCCATCCCATTTCTGGCCGTCACTCTGTCGGTAAAATTCTCCTGTTTCGTTCGCAAGGATTTGCCTCCCTCTGCATTTTGTCCTTGGTGGCATTTTCCCTTGCCGGCAGCATGGCGTGTTTCGCCGCGTCCGAGTCGCAACGTCTCTCAAACGACGGGAAATTCGGCAAAGCCCTCAATCTGTCCCCGGGGCAGCGCAAGATGATCGTCCCTCCCGGCAAGGAGTCCCTTCCCCTCACCTTCGAATTTTGGGCGCGGCTGGAGAATGCCTCTGCCCATAATATCCTCCTGTCGCATGCGCCGAAGGCAGCGGCGGCCCATTGGGAGATATTCACGACTCCGGGAACCGGTTTACTCGCGCTCTACATGCCGCAAATCCCACCGGGCAATTTTGCTACGAGAATGCCGGTCGTGGATGACAAGTGGCATTTCGTGGCCTTCAGGATCGAGGAATCTCGGATCCAACTCTACCTCGATGGCATCCGCGCACTCGACCTGCATTCGCCGACAAAAATCGCCTTGGCAGAGGAACCTCTTTTTATCGGGGGAATAGCTTCGGAGGCGAACCTGAATTGCTCGGGGAAAATCGACGATCTCCACATCAGTCACAGCGAAGACCCCCTCGAGGGCCTTGTCCCGTCCGGCCCCATGCAGGCGGGCGCCAGGAGCCTCCACCTCTATCGCTTCGATGAGATTTCTGGGGACGAGATCCCGGATGCGGTCACGGGCCATTCCGCTGCAGCGGGAGAAATAATCGATGCCCTGGTGATGCCGCAGGGGAGCCGGTTTCTCGACGAGGTGCAGGACGAGCAATATGCGGCGTCCGGCCTTTGCGGGGATGCGGGGGTGGAGTCCGAGAGCAAAATGCCCGCTCTCGCCGTGAAGGCGCAACCCTGGGTTGGGGAGATCCGCACCGTGCGACCCGACAGCCTCTCGCTGTCCGGCGAGTGGCTGATGAAGGGTGGCGACCATTTCGCATGGGATAAGAATTTCGCGAATGGCGGGGACGACGGCCCGGGCGTGAAGGCGGGCTGGCATCGGCCGGGCTTCGACCGCTCCGACTGGGACAAGGTGCAAGTGCCGACAACCGTGCAGGCGGCACTCGTCAAATCGGGCAAATTGCCGGACCCGAACTGGGACGCCAATACCTACGACGAGCTGACGAGATACGGGGAGCCAAAGGACAGGGGCCTCCATATGCGCCACACCCGGGTCGAGCAGAAGGACTGGTGGTTCGCCCGGGAGTTCACCGTGCCCGCCGCCTGGAAGGGGAGGAGGATCCAACTGCATTTCGACGGGATCGATTATTCGGGCTCCATTTTTCTCAACGGCCAACCGCTTGGATACCACGCCGGGATGTTCGGCGGACCGACCCGCGATGTTTCCGGGATGGTGAGATTTGACGCCCCCAATCTTCTCGTCGTGCGCGTGGACCGGGTGCCCCCGACGTGGTCCGGTGTCCTGAAAGGGAGCCCAGGTTGGGGCTGGCACTACGGGCACATGATTTCGCTCGGGATCTGGCGCGACGTGCGGATCGAGGCGCTGCCGGAAATGAGGGTTTCCGATCCGTATATCGTGACCAGGGAAATCCGGGACGGGAAAGCACTCCTGCAAATCGAATATTATGTGGATAGCCTCGCCGCCGGCATCCGCGCCGCGGACGTCACGGGTTCCATCCGCGGAGCCAACTTCGAGTCCGCGCCGCTCCAGTTTGCCAACTCGCTCCAGATCCCCCACGGGAGGAGCCGCTATCGGACGCAGGTCACCGTGGACGACGCGCGCCTGTGGTGGCCCCTCAACTACGGGGCGCAAAACCTCTACGATCTCGAACTGACGATCAGCGGGAAAAAAGAAAACAAGACCATCCCCCATTCCACAACCTCCTCGCGCTTCGGTATCCGGACCGTCGAGATGCGCCCCGTGGCCGGCACGCTGCCGGAGAAATCCTATCGCTGGCAGTTTGTCATCAACGGACAGCCGATGTTTATCAAGGGTGCCAACTGGTGCTGGTCGGACCCCATGCTCGAGTGCAATCCGGCCAAATATGAGCGCCTGCTCGAATTATCCCGGCGCGCGGGGATCCAGATGTTCCGGGCCTGGGGCGGGGGGATCGTGGAGACGGAGGAATTTTACCGCCTCTGCGACGAAAAGGGGATCATGGTCTATCAGGAACTCCCCTTCTGCTGGGGCCCGCCGGCTTTCCCCCTGACCGATCCGGTTGTCGAGGACCAGCAGGTCACCCGCGTGGTCAAGGACCTCCGCAACCACCCCTCTCTCGTGATGTGGGGGGGAGGCAACGAGAACCAGGCTAGCGCCGGCTCCGACGAGGGGCTGATCCTGGCGGGGAAACGCTGCAGGGAATTTGATCCCTCGCGGCCGTTCCACCGCGCCGACCCCTGGGGCGGCAGTGCCCACAACTGGAACGTCTATCACTGGGGCAAACCCATGGACTCCGGCTACAGGAACCAGCCGTCGGTCTGGTATGGGGAATACGGCCTGCCGAGCATGACGAATATCGCGAGTGCGAAAAAGTATCTGCCGGAGGAAAAGCTGGGCCAGTGGCCCCCTCGCTCGGGAGACGGGGGCGTGTCGATGCACATGAGCATGTTCACCCTGCGCGATCTCCTGAAGACGCTGATTTATTGCGACTACGGCCCGGTCAGATCATGGGACCAATACACCGAGTATTCGCAGATGGCGCAGGGGGATTGGCTGCGTTTTGCCGCCGAGGGGCAACGTTCCGCCAGCGGCGAAAACAAAGCGGGCGTCTGGTTCTATAAGATGACCGACCTTTTCCCCGGGCATTCATGGTCGGTGATCGACTACTATGGCAGCCCGAAGCTGTCGTATTACCGGGCCGGGCAGACCTATAAACCGCAGTGCGCGTTCGCGGTCTATGACAAGCTCGATTGGGGCGACGGCGAGCCGTTCCGCGCCACGCTCCACGCGTCCAACGACACCTCCCGGGAACTCCCGTCCGCCACGGTGACCGCGACGATCTACGGCAGCGATCTCAGGGAAGCGTGGGGCAAGGAATATGCGGTGAGAGATCTCGCCCCGAACAAACGGGTGGTCCTTGAGGATATCAGCATACCGATCGACCCCTCGAAGAAGAAACCGTTCCTCCTCGCCGTCTCGATGCGGGATGCCGAGGGAAAATTGCTTTCCGACCAGTGGTATTGGATGAACTTCCAGGCCAAGAGCGCGAAGATGCAGGCCTGCGCGGATATACCGGACTACTGGCCGGCGAAGCTCACCGATGCGGAGGTACAAGCGGGCCTGGAGGCCTACGCACAGGCCCCCGAGGCACGATTGCTCGACCTGCCCCGCACAAAATTGGAAGCGCGGCGGGTCCTCCAAAAAGATGGCAAAGGGTATTTCGTCATTAAGAACACTGGCGACGTCCCGGCATTCAACGTTCTCATCGACGGGTTTCCCGATGGCTGGAAGGATTTTCTCGAGGACAACAGCTTTTCGCTGAGGCCGGGTGAAGAGCGCGAAATCGGATTTGAAGTGGAAAACCCCGGGGCTCTCGAAAGCATATCCGTCCGGGCTTGGAACGCGGATGGACAGCAGGTCCCCCGCACTGCGGGAGGCGGCTGATACAAATGCCCTTCTTAACTGGAAAATATCACGGCGGTTTCGGCGAAACCGCTACCACCCGCCGGTAGGGATGGCTCGCCGAGACGTCCGATAATTCCACCCGTTTCGGTGACAAAATGCGGCGCCCAAAAACAGAACGCAACCCGATGAAGCTCCAACTCCCCATCCTTTTCATCAGCCTGTGTTCTCTTCTGCCATCCGGAGCGGCCCTGGCAGCGAACAGTTCTCCGCCGAACATCCTCGTCATCCTTGCCGATGATCTCGGATACGGCGACCTGAGCTGCCACGGCGGCAAAATCCCCACTCCTCACATCGACTCCATCGCCAGAAACGGCATGTCGTTCATGGAAGGCTACGTCACCGCCCCGCAGTGCGCCCCCTCTCGGGCGGGACTCCTGACCGGGCGCTACCAGCAGAAGTTCGGCTTTGAGTGCAATTTCGACGCGCCGAAAGGACATGGGGAGCCGCTTCCCGGAACCGGTCTTCCCGCGGGCGAAAAAACCATGGCTGATTTTCTCCGGGCGGCAGGGTATCACACCGGGGCGGTTGGCAAATGGCATCTTGGGGATGAGCCGCAATTCCATCCCCTGCAGCGCGGCTTCGACGAGTTCTTCGGGTTTCTTTGGGGCTCGAGCCACTACATGCGGCCGGAGGGAGCGCCGATCCCGAACCTCATCAGGAACAACGAGCCGGTCAGGATCACTTCCTACCTCACGGATGTTCTCGGCGGGGAGGCCAGCGCCTTCATTGAAAGAAACAGGGAACGCCCCTGGTTTCTCTACCTGGCTTTCAACGCACCTCACACGCCGCTCGAGGCGACGCAAAACTACCTGGACCGCTTTCCGGAGATTGCCGACCCCCAGGCCCGCACCTATGCCGCGATGGTCTCGGCTCTCGACGACGCGGTCGGACGGACGCTCCAAACATTGAAAGATCTGCACCTCGATGGACAGACCGTCATCGTCTTCCTCAGCGACAACGGAGCGCCGATCTTCGTCACGCGATCGGCGAGCAACGGCCCGCTGCGCGGAGAAAAGGGCGATGTGCTTGAAGGGGGCGTCCGGGTCCCGTTCTTCGTGCAGTGGAGCGGACACATCCCCGCCGGGGTGAAAATCCAGTCTCCTGTCAGCACGCTGGATTTGCTTCCCTCCTTTCTGGAAATGGCGGGGAAGCCGGTTCCACCGGATGCCAATCTCGATGGGCTGAGCCTGCTGCCCACCCTGAAAACCGGAAAGGAACCCCAAGATGATCGCGCGATTTTCTGGCTGCTCCGCCTTGGCCGGAACAAAGCCCTCCATTCCTGGGGCATCCGGCAGGGACCGTGGAAATTCTGGCGCGGGCCGCTGCGCGCGGAGGACGGAAAGCAGTTCTTCGACGAGGCCAACAGCCCGAAGTCGGGCGTCTTCAATATCCCGAATGACATCCACGAGGACCACGACCTCAGCAGGACGGAACCTGAAAAACGCCGCGAGCTGGAGGCCAAACTGGGCGAGTGGATGCAAACCATCCAGCCGCCGCGATGGGGCGACAGCATGGACGCGCCCCCCCCGCTTCCTTAGGTGAAATCTGCCGGGGCCAATGTCCGCCGCTTCTCAGGGATCATCTCCGGCACGGCACCGCTTGTCGGCCTACCTCTTCTGCTGCGGATCCATCTTGATTTCCTGGATCAGCCACTTCGTGAAACCGAGCACAGAGTGGGGGTCCGACTCCGGGCCGATCGGGCGCCCACGCCCCTTGTCGTGCGGAAAGGTATTCAGATAGTAATGCATCCGGGGGTGGTGCTTGGGTAACCCGGCCTTCCAATACTCACAGAGCCAGTCCCGTTCAATGAAGTCGTGGTAATGCGGTGAGGGCTTCCAGATGATTGGTCCGTAGTAGAAGATATACTCCTTGCCCTGATCCAGGGTCCACCTGGCTCCCCGCACGACTTTTTCAGGCTTTGACCACCCTGTTTCGAGCGGCCAGTGCCTGTTGAATTGGTGGGCCTCGTAGGCGACGCCTTCCATCTTCCCGATGATCTCCTGCGCCCTGGGGTCCTCCGCGAAGAACGAAGGCTCCTCAACCATCTGGATCAATTTGTAGTTGTCGTGTGCGAGCAGGCCCTGCTGATGCGCATTTCGGAAAAGCCCGCGGATGGCGTCCACATCTTTGGCGGAAAGAATCCGGGTGTCTTCCGGAAATGGCCCCGGTTCCGCATCCTTGTGCCCCCTGTGGATCGCAAGCCGGTATTCCCGGCAGATCAGGATGTGCTCCACCACTCCGCCTTTGGATTCCCATTGACGGATCAGGGTGACGAGAGAGTTTTTCTTGGGGTCGGGATCATCCTGCGCCTTGTCGAGTCCCCAGTAATGCTCGAAAAAGATCCGCTTGGTTTTAAAGTCGCCATCCAACCAGTCCTTGACCACATCCAAATGCCCGGCCACGAATGGATAGTTTCCCTTTTGATCCACGAATGTGGGCAGACCCGCCCAGAGGCCGCCATCATTTAACTTGAGATCTGATTCGTAACGGGGAAGGGGCCGAAGCCCCACATAACCACACGCTCTGCTCGTGTCGGGCTCTGCTGCACGCGCATCAGGGATGGCGGGCGGCATGGCCGGGATGGCGATCGCATTTTCGGGTCGTCCTTCGGGCAGTGCAGAAATGCAAATAGTTGAAGCGGCGGTCAATGCCAGCACGAGTGGTGTCTTGATGTTCACGTTACTGATTTCACAGGTTCCAAAGTCAGCCTCCGCTTGGCTCCGCAGCAAAGCGGAACCGCGCCATCGCAAAATAGGAAATAACAAGACCGATGCCCGGCACGATGGCGAAGAGGATCCGCATATTGAAAATCGGCTTTGTCATCGCCTCGTGGGGCATCTCGGCATCGAACCCGCAGACCACAAGAATGTATCCGGTGAGCAGCAGGGCCACGGAGGCCCCGATCTTCACCGCGACGCCGTAGAGCGCGGATAATGTGCCCTGGCAGCTCTGGCCTGTTGTCCGCTCGTAGTAGTCGCTGATGTCTCCCAGATACGCAGGCATGAGCAGCCAGAATCCGACCAGACAAAGCGAAATTCCCAGATCGCTGATCATGCTCAGATAGGGATTGATGGGCGTGATCAGCCACCACATCGAGAGGCTGGAAATCACTCCGACAAAAATCAGGATATTAAAGATCCGGTCCTTGCCGAAGCGCTTGGCGGCCGCACCGATCAGCGGACAGGCCAGAACAGCGGCGATCAGGGTCACCGTCGCCTTGATGGCCCCCACCAGCGAGGCCTGTTTGAGGTCTCCCCCGCAGGCATGAAAGGCGACGAGGTAGAATCCAAGATGCCCGACGAGCGTGAATCCAACCATCGTGCTAAGCAGCGCCACCAGGATGCAGCGCGTCGGACCCAGGCGGAGGATTTTGCGGTAGCTTCCCTTGGCGATGGGAGCGGTTCCCTCGTGCACGGAGCGGAGATGAAGCCCCTGCCTCAGGGTCGTGACGACGACGATGATTCCACAAAATGTGACGAGGAGTCCAAAACCCATCCCGACCCACCTCATGCCGATGACGGGCGAGGGAAACCAATCCCTCTGGCAGAACCAGTAGAGCCAGTTGATGACGATCAGGCTCAGGTTGGCAAAGGCGGTGCGCGCGGTCATCACCCCGATCCGGTCCGGCCCGGCCTCGCTGGCCTCGAGCGTGAGCGCCGCATAGGGGATCGCAAAGAACGAGTAAAACGTGTAGAACAGGAACGCCGTGACGATGAGCCAGATCCCAAGCCCCTCCTTGGACAACCCGGATGGCGCCCACCACATCGCAATAAAAAACAGGAGGCTCCCCAGCAGCCCGAATGCGATGTAGGGCAGGCGGCGGCCGAACCGGCTCTTCGTCCTGTCGCTCGCCGTCCCGATGAGAGGATCGATGAAAAGCTCCCAGATCCGCGGAAAGGCCATCGCAAATCCAACGATCACCGGGCTGACTCCCAGCCCGACGTTGAAGATCGGATTGGCGAGGGCGAGAGGCGTGTTCTGGAACGAGTTTTCAACCGCACCGCCTGCGCCCAAACCGAGATGCCTCCAAAAACTCCCGGCAGGTTTTTTCTCGGGGGTCATTTCGTTTGGATCGGAGGGAATCATATCGGGCTGGGTCGGTGTAGCCACGCCGCTCTGTCGGCGTATTGTCTCTATACGCCTCGACAGAGCGAGGCGACTACAACGATTTCTTTGTATTCTGTGAGTCTGGTGAAAATGTTCTATTGGGATGTTTTGATATTCTCGCACCACGGGCCGACGATCAAAGCGGGGAGGCCTCCCTGACCGGCTGACGGAGCAACGGAATTCCCTGAAACCGCGACATCCTTGGATCCGTAAACGAGGATCCCCGCCGGCGTCGCGCGCGGATCGTCCGGCTTTTCGAGGTTGTGCTCCTTCGAGTCGAACATCTTGTCAAGGCCGGCGCTTTCGATGGCGCCGGATTTGCTGAACGGGTTCTCGATCGTGTTGTTGGCGATCCGTCCGCCGGAGACGTTGCCGAGGACGATGCCGTAGCCGCCGCTGTCTTTGATGACATTATCCGTGATCGTGACATCCCCGATCACGGGGAAAGGATCGAACTGCGGAGGGAACTGCCTGCGCGCCATCCATGTTCCGGTCTGGATGGCTCCGACTCCCGGGAATGCGAAGCGGTGGTTCAGGATCTTCCACCCGCAGTGCGTGATGGTGTTCCCGCGGATGGTCACGCCCTTGCAGACCGGCCCCTCCAGGAAGAATAGTTCGGGCTGGATCAGAATGGCGCTGGCGCCGGTGCTCTCGAAGCGGTTGTTCTCGATGAGCACATTGTCCGCTTTGACAAGAACCCCTCGCATGTGGCCCCGGCGGAGCGTGTTGTTCCGGATGACCGCTCCGCTTCCGCACTGCTCGCTAGAGGAGATCAGAACAAGTTTTCCGGGCGGCAGGGCGATGTCGCGGTCCAGTTCCACCTTCAACGTCGCCTGCGTCGCCGGCAGCTGCCGCATGTTGAGCCGCTGCTTGATGAAGGCCTGCCGCGCTTCCTCGACCGGCTTCGACAGGGATGCGGCGGGAAGATTTTCCACGGATTTGACAACAGCCTCCGCCAGAAGATTCCCGTGTGGCATTTCATGAAACGAGACTCCGGCCCCTGCTGAAAAATCCTGACCGAACGGAGCAACAACATAAACGGTGCGCGGCGACGGGGATTCCAGGACGATGCTGAAAAATCCATGGATGGCGATCGTGTCGTCCACCATGTCCGAGAACTCGCACCGCTCGATCAGCGGGCCCTTGCGGACCTGATAGGAATGAAATCCGTCCGCGCAGCCGGAGAGGAGCCGCGTGGTGCCGGGCTTCCTCATGATCCGGCACCGGCTGTAGTGGTTGCCACCTTCCCCCCCGACCTCCCAGATGGCAAACCCGGGAGCCGCAAATACCGTCACCCGGTCGAGATGAACCCGGCTGCCATTGCGGACTTCGATCGCGCTGTTCTGCCGGTTATACAAAGAAATCCGGTCGCCGACCTGCGCCCCGCCGGGACGGCCGAGCGAATCGAATAAAAACCCGTTGGACGCCCTCGAGAGCTTGTAGGTCCGCTCGCCGACAGGCACGACATCCGGAAACCCGTCATGCAGCAGGGGCCTCGGCTCGCCGGTCACCGGATCATACACGCCGTAGTGAAGACGGCTCTCCTCCGGGAGGCTTTCCAGCAGGGGATAGCCGTCCTCCAACGCCACCGTGATGGATTTCCCGACCGGGTCAATTTCCGTGATCCTCCCCTGGCTGAACGGCAGCGGATCGAAGTCTACAGTGAGCCCACTGAGCGTCACATCCGCGCAGTCATTCAGCTTGAACGATTGCCCGGTTTTCAGGACGACCGTCACGCCGTCCGCTACGATCCGGCTCTTGCGCAAACCGTCCACGGAGACCGCGCGCACCTTCGTGTCGCAGATGCGATATACGCCGGGCGGGATCACGATGAGCGACTTTCCAGCCGCCCCGGCGAGCAGATCCAACAGGGCTTTGGGATCGCGAATCTCATTACTCCCACGCGGCGGAGAGGAATGCTTGATCAAGAAAAACAAACCAGCTCCCAACAGGATAAAGAAAAAGAAAAGTTTTTTCACAAATTCTCAACATTCAAACGGGCTACACATCACGGCGGGTTCGGCGACCCCGCCCTACCGGTGGGGATGGCTCGCCGAGCCGTCCGTCACTTTGATCTGGTTACTTGTTATAATGGGCTCCTTCATGAAACCTTTTCCCAGATTCGTCCGGAATGTGGAGGCATCTCGGGGAAGACCACCACGGCACCTTTTCCATGAATTTCCTCACCGCTCCAGCGTTCGCGCAGTGTCCAACTTCTGGAGAGGCCGAGTTTTTTTGCGGGGATTTCCGGCCGGAGAGCGCCATCGCCGAAATGAAATATCCCGCAGAGGCAGGGTTTGCCGTGCGCGACAAGGGCCGCCGCATCGGGGATCCCATGCCAGTCGAGCACGGAAACTTTTCTTCCATGCGCGGGGAAACTTTTCATGAGCAGGTCGCGGCGCCCGGCCGGAAGCCCGCTCCAGACCTCGGAAAGAAACGCCATGCCCCCCGTCATCCAGACGAGCCGCGTCCACAGACCGGCTTCCTCGGGCGTGAGCCCGGGCGCAGTCGTGATGTAGCTGGGGTTCTTAATGGCGGTTTCCTTCTCCAGCCTTTCAAAAAACGCCCGCTCATATGACTGGGATGCGTCGCGCACCACGAGGCAGTCCGGGTCGTTCTGCCACCACCTGCCATGCATCCACTGGCTCCACAGCGACGGGATCGCGGCGGCCCGGATGGAACAATTGCCCACCGGCCAGTCGGGCCAGCCGGGATCGAACAGCCAGCGCCCGCCGACATCGCAGGCCACACGCATTCCATCAACCAGCCCGATGCTCGCGAGCAGTGGCGCTCCGCAGCCGAGAATGAATTTGTCAGAACCCGCCTCCCGGTTGATCGCCTCAAGACCACGCCGGTAGGCCTCAATCGAGGTCGCCGCAGCATCATGCCGGATGCCCTCCCGCGCCCCATAGTGAAGAAAATCGATTTTGACGTAGTCGAATTTCCATTCGCGAAACACGCGGCAGAACGTCTCCCGAAGCCAGGCAATGGCCTGCGGATGCGTGCAGTCGAGGGAAAAGACATCCGGGTTGTCGGTCGGAGCGGGCGAGGTCTCGCCTGTCTCGGGATCGCGCTGCCGGACCAGCCAATCGGGGTGTTCCCGGAAAAGCCGGCTTTCCCTCGCCACGGCAAGCGGAGCAAGCCACAGGCCCGCCCGGAACCCCAAGTCGTGGATCCGCCGGGCGGCCTCCGCCATGCCGGATGGAAATTTATCGGAATGGGCCTCCCAGTCTCCCCAAGCATCGGGAAGATTTGCTGTCGCCGCACGGTTCCATCCATCATCAATCTGGACCGTTCGCAAAAAAGCGGCGACCGGCGAGGCCGAGAGTTCCGTCGCGCAGGAGACCACATCGTCAAAAGTTTCCTTGCCGTAAAAGTGATACCAGCTGCACCAGCCGTTCTCGGCTGGCTTGGACTTCCGCTCCCCCATCGTCCCTGTTACCGCCTCGGCATATTGCTCAAGCAGCATGGAAAGTCCCGGACCCGTCTGCAGCAAGAACGGGGACACCTCAAGAGTGTCTCCCGGACCCAACTCAATCCCTTCGCGAAAAATGGTGGCCGTCACCCGCCATGCCCCCCCGGCAAACTGCTCGGCTTCCACCCGCGTGTTCGATGTGGTATGATCAAGGAACCCTGCCACGACGGCCTGGCTTCCCTCGCTGTTTGTCCAGCCCATCACCCCGGAGGACCGGCACTTTTCCCCGGCCTCCAGCAAACCCGTCTCGCCATTCATCGCCCACGACAGGCGGAAAACCAACTTTGCTTCCGTCACCATGCGGAATCTCAACCGGATCTCTGAAACCGGCAGGCTTTCCGTCCCCGGATTCGTGACCGAGATCTCACACCTCAGCCCATCCGCCAACCTTCGCCACTCACACCCCACCATCAAATCACTCGGACGACCCCCGGAAACATCCGCCTCGACACCCTCGTAAAACCATTCCACCCCCGGCCCCAGTACCTGGATCGCAGGGTTCTTCAACAGGTCCGCCGCAGGATCATCGTTCAACAACATAGGTGGTCAACTCTGCTTGGATGACTCCCGGCAATCAATAATTAAATACCATATAAGGCACGTTATCTGGCACGATCATATGCGGCTGAGGTTGCAGGGCAATCTCCAACGGTGCGATCACGGCGGTTTCGGCGAAACCGCCCTACCACCTCGCCGGTGGGGATGGCTCGCCGAGCCGTCCGTTGATTCCGCCTGTCTCGGGCTTCGTGCACCCCAATTCTCACTTCGCAAAGAACTACTTTTCGGGTGCGATCAAAACGAACGGACACCGTCCGGACGGATTCACCTGGCCAACTTTGGCCTTTTATCCGCAGTCAGGACAATGCAGGCTTTCGGTTCTATGGCTCGCCCGGCAAAGCGCACCCCGGAGGTGCTGGAAATCATTCTCGAGCGGATCCGCAAGGGGGAGTATGCGCGAAAGCCGCTGCCTTCGACTCGGGAGCTGGCCGCCGAGTTGGGCGTCAGCAAATTCACCATCCACCGGGCCTATTGCGCGGCGGAGAAAAAAGGCCTCCTCAAGTTGACTGGACGCAAGCGCAACGTGGCCGGGAAAGCACAGTCCCGGCCGCTCGAGGTGGTCTATATCGTGCCCGCTGCAGCCTCCCCGACGAGCTTCCTCTGGTTTTCCTCGCTCGATACCGTGGTCACCGGGCGCGGGGGCCGCGCCACGCTTGTGGATTACGACGGGGTGAGCGACTCTCGCCTCATCAGGGCCCTGCGGGGCAATTTCGACGCGATATTCTTCAACCCGCCCCATGTGGACATCCCGCCGCTTTTGGAACGCCTGCTGCGAAAGTCCCGCGAACGGATCGTGACCCTCTATCAGGATCTCCCGGAACTCGATATCTGGGGCATTGATAACATGCCGGTCGGCGCCGTGGACCTCCTCATCTTCCACCTCGCATCGAAGGGAATCCGCGAGATCCACCTCGTCGGCTCCCAGCCGCTTCTCGGCCGCCAGCAGCAGCTCGCGGAGCGATGGGCGTGGCGCCTCTCCGGCGTCGGGGCCTCGGGTGAGAAATTTTTCCCGCAGTCCGGAGACGCGAACTTCCTCGACTCATCCATCGCCCAAACCCGGAAGCTTCTTTCCCGGTTCAAAAAGCCGGCTTCGATCATTTTCTCGGATCTTCCCGCAGCCCTCGGCGGATACCGGGTGCTCTGGGAAGCCGGATTGTGCCCGGGGCGCAACGTGCCCGTCACCGCCCTCTCGTGCGAGCCGGAATGCGCATACCTCACTCCGAGCCTCACATCCATCATCGCCCCCCCCAGAACCACCGTCATCGAGAATGCCCTGGATCAGATTCTCTCAAAAAAGGGTTCCGAACGCCGACTCTGGGCGGAAAGCGTCCTCGCAAACGTCCGCCTCTTCGAGGGCGAATCCTCCAGCCACACCTTGCCGCGACAGGAGAATACGGGCTGACCTTTCGGGCAGAATCGATCTGGAAAACGAAAAAGTCGGCGCCGACAGCGCAGCGCCCTCCATCGCGCCCCCTGGAGGGACGACCGCCGTGTCGTCCGACTTCTCTCCCCGTGAAAAATGCCTTCCTCATTTCCCCAAATCTGCGCCCATCTGCGTAAATCTGCGGCAAAAAACCCTCCGCCCCAGGCGGCACCAGGATCTGCTTTTCCTTCTTCCCTGAAAACTGAAAACTTGCCCTGCCGCGTCTCCGGTTTTGGCTTGTTGCGACCAAGCATGCCCGGCATCCTTGCGCCGATGCCCGAAGACCCGCTGCACCAGCCGCATGACAACACCAGCGCGGTAGCGCATCGTTTGATGGGAAAGACAAATGTGTGGCCGGGAGGCAACCGACCGGCTTCCGCGACCCGGTGGATGCGGCGGGATTTCTCAGAGGCCAGCTCCCTGCGGACATCTCCGCGGCAATCACATGGGGAGACATGCGGATCGAGCCCGGCACGTTCGTGGATTCGCAATTCCGGGAATCCGAGAGCGACCTGCTCTTCGCGGCACCCGTTGCCGGCACGACCTGTTTGCTCTACATCCTCTTCGAGCACCAGCGGAACAGAGACCCGTGGATCGCGCTGCGGCTGCTGCGCTACATGGTGAGGATTTGGGAAGGATTTCTCAAAAGCCACCCGCAGGCTGAAAAGCTCCCGGTGATCCTGCCCGTCGTCCTGGCCCAAAACGCGGAATCCTGGCACCTGTCGCCCCGGTTCGCCGGACTGCTCGATCTGCCAGCCGGGTTGGACGTGGCCGGACAAATCCCGGATTTCTTCTTCCGGCTTATCGAACTGGCAGACCTTCCGTTTGACAAGATCGTGGGAACCCCGTCCGGGATTCTGACTCTGCGGGTGATGAAGGCCGAGCGGATGCGCAAGCTCCTGGATGACGAGGTGTGGGATGAATCCCTCATCGCACGCGTGCCCCGGGAGATTTTCGAGATGGTTCTCCTCTATATCTTCTCACACGGCAGCATAGACAAAAAGGGCTTTGCCAATAAGGTGGATATGCTGCAATCGCCGAAAATCAAGGACACTGCCATGACGCTCGCACAACAATTCCGCCAAGAAGGCCGCCAGGAAGGCCGCCAGGAAGGCCGCCAGGAAGGCCGCCAGGAAGGCCGCCAGGAAGGTCGTCAGGAAGGTCGGCAAGTCGCTCTGCAGGAAGACATCGTCGAGGTGCTGAGCGTGCGATTTGATCATGTCCCCGAGGGGCTCAAAGAAGCGATTCACGCGATCAGAGAGGAACCGCGCCTCCGCGCCTTGCTCAAGGCCGCTCTGCGGGCAGCCACCCCCGAAGACTTTTCCCGTTCGCTGTAATTCGCAAGGGAAGCAAGGCGCCGCCATGGAAAAGGGGCGGCCTTTCGCCCCGAATCGATCTGGGAAACCGAAAAGTCGGCGCCGACGGCGCAGCGCCCTCCATCGCGCCCCCTGGAGGGACGACCGCCGTGTCGTCAGACTTCCTCACCCCTCTTCCGCGTTCTCCGCGATTGCCTCGCTCGCTCCCGCGAGTTTGGCTTCCCAGCCGACCCAATCTACCTGACCCTGTTTCTGGATATGCGCTATCGCGCTGGTGTTCGTCCTTCGGGCTGCCTGCGGCAGGGTTGCACCGTTCGCCTCCCGGCTTCCGGTCCCTGCGGGCGGATCTGGCGATCCAGCTATGTCGGTGCATCCCAGCACCTCCATTCCCGGCTGGCACCCGCCAGCACGTGTTCCGCGTGAGAACCTTCCACCACCGATGGAATCAGCTTCTCCTCAACACTGAAAACTTGCCTTCCGCGTCACGCCGACGGCAATCAGGCAACCGCAGGCTGCCGGGCAATCAATGCGTCGGTGCACTCGACAGCCTCGCGAGCAGATCGGGACTCCTCCGGGGTCGCTGGTCGGAAGCCGTGCTTCTTCAAAATACGGTCACACTCCCCCACGGTCATCAAGGGGCCGGTCAATCTGCCGGTGCGTTCAATGCGCGAGGAAATCGGCGAGGTAGTTTTCGGCGTTCTGCTCAATGTCGCGGATGGCATAATCGAATGCTTGATTGTAGCTCATGGTAGGGCAGGGAAGCTTGCCGCGCCAAGCCCTCATTGATCCCGAGAACATCGCGGTGGGCGAATCCGTGGGCCGTGTCATAGCGAGTGATGCAATGGAGTGCTGCCTCGGCGAGTAAAACAACGCGGAAGGATGCGACTTTCCCTGCAACAATGTCCCGCCATGCAAAAATCCGCCCGCACGTGAGCCACTGGTTGAATTCCTTTTCCGGCATCGCCTCGATAATGGCTCATGACCTTGGCGATGGAAATGATGTTTTTTGAACGCGTCCCCCGCCCAAGTGGAATCCACCACAAAGAGAAACCGAGACAAGGGATCCCTGGCGATCTTCCTTCTTTGTCATCCGGGCATCCGGCAAGGATGCCGGATGTCCCACACGAAGCATGCGTGGGCTCCCATAAGGGAAAATCCCGCACCATGCCCCATCCCTCCCTGTGCCTTTGTGGTAAAAAAATCTGCGCCCATCTGCGTAAATCTGCGGCAAAAAACCCTCCGCCCAGGCGGCATCTGCTTCCCCTGAAAACCGAAAAGTCGGCGCCGACAGCGCAGCGCCCTCCACCGCCCCTGGAGGGACGACCGCCGTGTCGTCCGACTTCCCCCGCCCCCGCGTGAGACATTCCCCCCACCGATGAAATCAGCTTCTCCTGAACAGTGAAAACTTTCCCTGCTCTCTTGCCTTGTCCTCTGCTGTCGGGTAAACTCCACCCATGAGAGAGCAAATCCAGAAATTGCTTCATGCGGTTCCATTTGAACCCTTCAGCGTGGATATTGCCGAAGATGTGGCTTATTCGATTCCCACTCCCGATCATGTTTTGCTAGGGAAAAATGTTCTCGTGATCGAAGACGATTCCGGCTACGTGGACCTCGTCGGGTATCAGCACATCCGTCGCATCTCGCACAAAGTTGTCGCCCGCTGAAGCATCTCTAATCCGCAAGTTAGTCTTTGAAAATCAGGGCGGACTCCATGGAGTCCGCCCTGATTGCTTGAACCCGGAATCTCCCTCCGCGTTCCCCGCGCCCCCGCGTGAGAAATTCTTCCTCTTTTTGAAATCTGCGCCTGTCAGGCTGTGTGGCATGGCCGGCATGTATCGGTTTCTCCCATCGGCGGGACGCCGATGCCACATCCCCGCCGCAAAGCGGGCAGCATTGCGGATTCCCCCGCGCCCCTTCTTTCCTGAAAACGGAATCACCCGCCCACTTTGCCAAACCCGGATCCAGCGATTCCTCACGCAGGGGCGCGGAGCCCGCAGAGAAAAACGGTTTTCGGGCTAAAATATTTTGTCAATTTTGTTAAATGTCACAAAAATTCAATCACTTCTCCATAGAAGCAGGCTGGACGAAATGTTAAAACGAATTTTACCCCCCCCCCATTATTTTCTTGCACATCCTCTGGTCGTTTGCGATATTTTGATCGTCTCAGTCTATCCCCACTCGTTCTCATGAAAACGCTCCTCCGCCCGATCCTCGCCTCCGCGACCGCTCTAGCCCTGCTCGCCGCTCCTTACGCTTTCGCGGATGACGCCTACTGGAGCTTTAACGGCCTGGGCAATTTTACGAATACAGCCAACTGGTCGGTGAACGCTGATGGAACAGGGGGCAACCCCGCCGCCGTGCCTGGCGCGGGAAATATCGCGTATTTCAACTCCAGCAATAACAACAACAACATCACCGCGAACTTGACCGCGGCCCTCTCCCTCAACGGTGCGGGCGGATTGGTCATCAATAATACCGGCACCACGACTATCAACTCCGATGGCGCAGGCAACAGGGCCATCACGCTGGGCACTGCCGGCCTCACCATCAACTCCGGCGCAGGCGCGGTGACTTTTGGAACAACAATAGCTACCCAACGAGTGACATTCGTCCTCAACGGCAGTCAGACATGGACGAACAACTCGTCCAATGCGCTTTTGCTTAACACTAGCAGCTCCATTTCCACTGGCGGGACGGGGGCAAACAACGGAGCTGCTCTGACTGTCGCTGGAACCGGGGATATTTCCTTGGGCGGTATCATCAGTCAAAACGGAACGATCACAAAGAACGGCAGCGGGCAGTTAACGCTTAGCAGCGCCAACACTTTCAACGGCACCGTCACGCTCAACGCAGGCAAGCTCGTTTTGGGCAGTAACGGAGCCCTTGGGAATCAGACGCTGACGATCAATGACGGGACGACGATCGACGTGACGAACGCGCGGACGAACACGAAAAACAACTCGATGAACTGGAATGGGAACTTTACGTTCGGCGGCTGTAATACCTGGGACTCCGGAACGGGCGCGGTGACGATGAATGCTTCGCGCACGGTGACGGTGAGTGGAAGCACGATGACGGTGGGGGGAGACATCTCCGGAGTTGGCTTTGGACTGACCAAAACAGGCGCGGGCACGCTTACGCTGAATGGAACCAACAGTTACAGCGGCGGCACAACCGTCAATGGGGGGACTCTGTGGGCTAAAAAGGCAGCTGCGCTGTCAGGCTACGCCGCCGACACGATTTCGGTCAACAATGCCGGAAGTGTCCTGGCTCTCAGCGCCAATGCCACCACTGGCGAGTGGACCTCGGCTCAAATCGACGGCCTCTTGGCCAATACAAATCTGACCTTTGGTGCCGGAACGAGTCTGGGTATCGAAACCACCGAAAACCTCACCTACAATACCAATATCACGAAAGCGAATATGGGCCTGGTGAAGAGCGGTAGCCAACGATTGTATCTTGGAGGCGACAACACCTACAGCGGCAACACACTTGTAACAGGCGGCACCATACTGGCAGCTCATGACAATGCCTATGGCACGGGCACGGTGACATTCAACGGCGGAGGTTGGGGAGGTGAAGGGAACCACACCATTGCCAACGACATCATCTATGCCGCTAACACGAATTCCAATAATCTGGCGGCAGCCAACGTCACCAACTTTGCCGGCCAGACGAGCGGCACAGGCAACTTGTCCGTGAACGGATTTGAGAACGGCATCGTCCGGTTCTCGGGGGATAATTCGGGATGGTCCGGAAATTGGAAATTCAGCGGACCGATCACCCTCCAACTCAACCACATCGACGCGATGGGATCGGGAACAACCATCACCTTCAACACTAATGCCACTGCGAATGCCGCTCGGGGAATCCTGGAATCGCAGGTAGCTTTGACGGGAGTGAGCGCCATCACTCAAAACATTGATCTTGGCGGCACACTCGCCTTCACCGGCAACTCGACGATCAGGACAACGGCAGCCATGGAAGTAACCGGCGACATCACGGGCGGTGCTAATGCTACCTTCGTCAAGGATGGGGCGGACATACTGACCCTCAGCGGAACGAACACCTACTTGGGCAACACCTCCGTCAATGCAGGCACGCTGATCATTAACGGCGATGCCAGCGGGGCCACGGGAGCAGTGACAGTCGCAAGCGGAGCCACCCTCGGCGGCAGCGGAACGATTGGCGGCGCGACAACAATCCAAGCCGGAGCATTTTTGAGCCCCGGCAACAGCCCGGGAGTGCTCATCTTCAATGATGCCCTGACCCTGGCCGGCACAACGACCATGCAGATCGACGGCACAGGCCGTGGAACGACCTACGACGGAATCGACACCGGGACCGGTCTGCTCACCTACGGCGGGGCGCTCACGTTGGATTTCACCGCGGCAACCGCAGACGGCAATAACTACGATCTCTTTAACATCGGCTTGGGCGGTTCCACAGGTTCCTTCGCCTCGGTCAACCTCATGGGCACCTACACGGATACACTGGTTAATAACCTGGGCGTCTGGAGCGTGACCAACAGCGGGTTCATCTTCACCTTCACCGAGGCCACAGGAAATCTCGGCATTGCAGCCATCCCGGAACCCACAACCTGGCTGCTCGCCGCCTTCGGCCTGACGACCGTCGTCGTCTTCCGCCGCCGCCGCCGGGATTGATTCCGCAAGCCTGCATTTAAAAATCAGGGCGGACTCCACGGAGTCCGCCCTGATTGCTTGAACCCGAAATCTCCCTCCGCAGGTTCAGAGCCCCCTTGCGTAAGGAAACAGACCCCGACCGCCGCCACTGGGCGGAAAGCGTCCTCGCAAACGTCCGCCTCTTTGAGGGCGAATCCTCCAGCCACACCTTGCCGCGACAGGAGAATACGGGCTGACCTTTCGGGCCGAGTCAATCTGGAAAACCGAAAAGTCGGCGCTGACGGCGCAGCGCCCTCCAACGCCCCTGGAGGGACGACCGCCGTGTCGTCCGACTTCCCCCGCCCCCGCGTGAGACATTCCCCCCACCGATGAAATCAGCTTCTCCTGAACAGTGAAAACTTTCCCTGCTCTCTTGCCTTGTCCTCTGCTGTCGGGTAAACTCCACCCATGAGAGAGCAAATCCAGAAATTGCTTCATGCGGTTCCATTTGAACCCTTCAGCGTGGATATTGCCGAAGATGTGGCTTATTCGATTCCCACTCCCGATCATGTTTTGCTAGGGAAAAATGTTCTCGTGATCGAAGACGATTCCGGCTACGTGGACCTCGTCGGGTATCAGCACATCCGTCGCATCTCGCACAAAGTTGTCGCCCGCTGAAGCATCTCTAATCCGCAAGTTAGTCTTTGAATATCAGGGCGGACTCCACGGAGTCCGCCCTGTTTTCTTAAACCCGGAATCTCCGTCACTCGCTGGGACTGAACATCGGAAGAGGGGAGCGCAAAACAGGGGGCACAGGCGTCCCGCCTGTGTCTGGCTCTGGCTTCGCTGGGATGTTCCGTCTCCTCACAGGCGGGACGCCCGTTCTCCCTGCTCGCTGCAAAGTCCGGTTATTTCCAAGAGATGGTCTCAGCGCCTGGGGCGCACTGCGACATACCAGCCGTGGAGAACCGGGTCGCTGTAGCCGCTTCGAAAATCAAAATCTTTCCACGGCATAACCGAGATCCGGCCGTAATACGGGTCCGCGATCTGTATGGCCTTGTCATTGAGTCCTTGGAGCACGCCGTAGTGCCCTCCATGATCCTCCGGGTTGCGGAAGTTCAAGATGACGAGGTAGCCCTCCCGAAGGAGCCGGATTAGGGAGGCATGCCCGCTGGCCTGTTCCGCATCTTGAATTTTGCTCTCGCCGACCGGGTGGGCCGACGATTGGCCGGAAACGACTTCATATTCCGGTCCCAGCATTTCCATGGCCCTGACAACTCGGCAGTTTTCCGCACCGACACCTTTGCGTGCGCCGGTTCTTGCCACGACTTCGTCGAGGGGGATGTCCCGCCCGGTCAGCGACCGATGGACCATGATGTAGGACGAGGCACTGCACGTCCAATCGTTGGGCTGGGCGAAATACTCGTTCGGGCCGATCCGGCGGGAAGACCACACCGTGCCAGACCGATTCATCAATGCCACCCGCTGTCCGGGGTATCCTGCGAGCGGACGGTCGGTTTCGTTGGTCGAGGCAGTCTTTCCGGTCTGAGCGCAGCCAATCAATCCGGTCAGGCAGGCTCCGAGCAATGCGGCCAGGCAGGATCTCATGAATATCTTGCTCAAGCCCCCCCTCAGCTAAGGTTTCCCACGCTTCCGTCCGAATCCCAATTGAGAGATTGGAAAGTGAGTCCCAACTCCTGTTCAAGTTCGGTGATGTCGGAGCGTTCATCAGGCTCTATGAGACAAATCGAGAAGCCCGTGCGCCCGGCTCTCGCGGTGCGCCCGGCGCGGTGGGTGTAGTATTGCCGCTGCTCGGGCAACTGTCGGTGGATCACGAACGACAGACCCTCCACGTCGATGCCCCGGGCGGCCACGTCGGTCGCGATCAGGAAGCGCGTGCGTTCTTTCTTGAACCCCCGCATCACCTTGTCCCGGTCTTTCTGGCTTAGATCGCCCTGCAGCACGTCGGCGGAGACGCCGCGCTTTTCGAGTTCGCTGCCCAGCTTGATCGCCCCGGCGCGGGTGCGGCAAAAGATCAGCCCGCGCTCGGTCTTCTGCGCCAGGAGAAAGTTCGCAATCCAGTCGTCCTTTTCCTCGCGATCACAAACGACAAACCGGTGCGAGATATTGCGGTTCACGACCTTCGCTTTCTCGACCTTGATCAGCTTCGGGGCACCGGACATCGAGTCCGTGATGAGCCGCTTGATCTTGTCAGGAAACGTTGCCGAAAACAGCCAGGTGCTCCGCCGGGAGGACGTCAGCTCGACGATCCGGACCACCTCGTCGCGGAACCCCATGCTCAGCATTTCGTCCGCTTCGTCGAGCACGAGATGCTTCACCGTGTCGAGGCGGAGGGCGCCGAGCTTCAGCAAATCAAACAGCCGGCCCGGCGTCGCCACAACGATGTGCGTCGGACGCTTCAGCCGGTGAACCTGCAGGTCGATCTTGTCGCCGCCACCGGTGACTTCGACAAAGATCTTCTCCGGGCAGAACTTGGTGTATTGGAAGAGCGCCTTTCCGATCTGTTTGGCGAGCTCTCGCGTCGGAGCGATGACGAGCCCCTGCAGCGCCGGATTCGCGGGGTCGATCTTTGTCAGCAACGGCAGCCCGAACGCCGCGGTCTTGCCCGTCCCGGTCTGCGCCTGGGCAACAAGATCCCCGCCATCCTTGATGAGATAAGGAATCGCGCTGGCCTGGATAGAGGTCGGAGTGGAAATCCCGAGCGCATCGAGACCGCGAACGAGATCCTCCGGAACGCCGAGTTGTGAAAAGAGTGACATGGGATTTAAGTTTGCCGGATGGCGAATTGCGCCCGGGAGCAAAGAGAGTCTTGCAGTGTGCACATGCCCGACCGGATCGACGAGAAGCAAATCGCGAAAGGGGGGAGGTTCACCAAACGATGATATAACCGCCACGCCTGTCTTTGCCTATGGCTTGGGACGTATACGACTAATAGGACCAATTATTGTCGGTGGTCGAGGCGGGCGCGGGTCATACGTTCGCGGAGGCCGCCCTTTTGCACGAAGTCTTTTTCGAGGCGGCGGATTTGTTGGTCGAGGAGGTAGTTGGCCTGGTGGATGAGGCAGATGGCGATGTTGGCCAGAGTTCCGGGCGGGCGGTCATCGAAGAACGCGCGGTAGGAGTCGAAGGATTCGCTGGAGGATTTGCCGAGTTTGCGGACGTAGAGGGCCTCGGGGGAGTTTTTATCCCAGAGCGGTTCGTCGCGGACGCGGAGGAAGTCCTGATAGTCGATGAGGAGTTCTTCGAGACTCGCGCGGGCGACGTTGGTGAGCTTGATTTCGCTCTCCGTGGATGTCACCGAGGCTTTGCTGCCTTCGGCGATGTTTTGTTTGCCAGAGCGGGCTGCCTGCACCATCTGGTCGATCGTGCGGTCGCCGCGCTTGAGGAACTTCTCGCAGAAGCGGAACGTGAAGTCATAGAGGACCTCCGCTTTGCGATAGGAGAGGAGTTCGCGGTAGTTGCCGGTTTTTGGGAGGAAGCCGGGCATGATCGGTGGGGAGTTATAGGTCCTATGGGACTTATAGGGCGTATAGGACCTATGCTTTCTGGTAAAGTTCGGCGCCTTTTTCAGCGAACTCGCGGCTTTTTTCCTCGAGCCCTTTTGCAAGAGCCTCTTCCTCGGAGATCGCCTGCTCGGCCGCATACTTGCGGACGTCCTCGGTGATTTTCATCGAGCAGAAGTGCGGGCCGCACATGCTGCAGAAGTGGGCTGTTTTTGCTCCCTCTTGCGGAAGAGTCTCGTCGTGAAATTCCCTCGCGCGTTCGGGATCCAGCCCGAGGTTGAACTGGTCCTCCCAGCGGAATTCGAATCTCGCTTTGCTCAGCGCATTGTCGCGGTATTGGGCGCCGGGGTGGCCCTTCGCCAAGTCGGCGGCGTGGGCGGCGAGTTTGTAGGTGATGACGCCTTCCTTCACGTCCTGCTTGTTGGGCAGGCCGAGATGTTCCTTGGGCGTGACGTAGCAGAGCATCGCGCAGCCATACCATCCGATCATGGCGGCACCGATGCCCGATGTAATATGGTCGTAGCCGGGGGCGATGTCGGTGGTGAGCGGCCCAAGAGTGTAAAACGGGGCTTCGTGGCACCATTCGAGTTGCTTGGCCATGTTTTCCTCGATCATGTGCAGCGGGACGTGGCCGGGGCCTTCGTTCATGACCTGCACGCCTTTGGCCCAGGCGCGCTTCGTCAGTTCGCCCTGGACTTCGAGTTCGCCGAACTGGGCTTTGTCGTTGGCGTCGGCGATCGAGCCCGGCCGGAGCCCGTCGCCGATCGAGAAGCTGACGTCGTAGGCGGCCATGATGTCGCAGATGTCATCCCAGTGGGTGTAGAGGAAGTTTTCCTTGTGATGCGAGAGGCACCATTTGGCTAAAATGCTGCCGCCGCGGCTGACGATGCCGGTCATGCGCGAGGCGGTCATGGGGACGAACCGCAGGAGGACGCCGGCGTGGATTGTGAAGTAATCCACGCCCTGCTCGGCCTGTTCGATGAGCGTGTCGCGGTATAGCTCCCAGGTGAGGTCCTCGGCCTTGCCGTTCACTTTTTCCAAAGCCTGATAGATCGGGACCGTGCCGATCGGGACCGGCGAGTTGCGGAGGATCCATTCGCGCGTGGCGTGGATGTTTTTCCCGGTCGAGAGATCCATGACCGTGTCGGCTCCCCACTTGGTGGCCCAACGCATTTTTTCGACTTCCTCCTCGATCGAGGACGCGACGGCACTATTGCCGATATTCGCGTTGATCTTCACGAGGAAGTTGCGGCCGATGATCATCGGCTCGAGTTCCGGGTGGTTGATATTTGCTGGGATGATCGCGCGTCCGGCGGCGACTTCGTCACGGACGAACTCCGGGGTGATTTCTTTCGGGATAGGCTGCGGAAACCGTTTGAACACCTGCGGTGTGAATTCGGAATTCGAGATGGGCAATGCGGAATGCTGGGCGCTACCCGCGTGCTGCTTGTCGAGGTCGTTGCGGACGATGTCATCCGTGTAGTCGGCGAGGCGGGCGGCACGCATATTTTCGCGTATCGCGATAAATTCCATCTCGGGAGTGATAATGCCCTGGCGGGCATACCACAACTGGGTCACGGGATGGTTTGCGGAAGCCTTCAGTGGCTTCCGCAATGTGAAATGTGAAACGCGGAATGCGGAATGACCGTTGCTGGAAGCAGCGTGGATTTCCGAAAGAAAGCCGTTGTCGTTGGGGATGACTTTCCGTCCCTCATATTCGGCGACGTCGTTGCGCTCGCGGATCCAATCTGAGCGGAGGGCGGGCAGGCCTCGCTCCACGTTGCCTTCGAAGGCGGGATCACCCCATGGGCCGGAGCAGTCGTAAACCCGGACCGGTTCGTTCGCTTCGAGTTCGCCGGAAAATGTCTTGGTCGGCGAGAGGGCGATTTCGCGCATCGGGACCCGGACGGACGTGTGGAGTGTTCCCCCGACATAGACACGTGAGGAGTTCGGGAGAGGCTCGGTGCTTTGCTTTTCGCCAGCAGATTCGGTGGTCATAGATGATTGGCTGAGTGGAACTGACCCGAATTCGCAGTTCGCGGCAAAAAGAAACGACCTAAGCACATCGCTCCCTCCGCCGGTATGAGCCGGAATCAGGTTCAAAGGGTCTCGCGGGCGTTCCAGCCCGCGACTCTCAGCCCGTTCGGGCTCCCCTGCAGTGGCCTACCCATCGCGCCGGCAACCGGCCGCGTCAATGCGGAATTTTCTCAGCGCGGCAGGAGGTCCGAAACAGCCTGGAAAGAAAGTGATTCACCGGCCACGACACCGGCCCGGTGAACGACCGCGCGCCAGGCCTCGTCGATCTGGAGCAAATCACGGGCGCGCACGGCAAGCCCGTCACGAGCGGCAGGGGCAAATTCCTCAAACGCGATCCGCTCGATCGCCCCGTTGCCGCCGATGCAAGGCATACGGCAGAGCAGGGCATCGCCCGCCACTTGGCCGGGGACCGAGCTGGCATCAAGCTGCCAGACGATCCGGTGTAGGGCCATGACTTTGAGGTAATCCGGATACGGCAGCGGCGCCTCGATGATGTAGAGCAGCGGATTCTTTTTCCGGAGGCTTTTGAGGATCATCCCGCCGGTGCGCCCCTCGACGTTAACCACGGCCAGCGGACACGAGAGGTCGCGGGAGATTTGATCTGCCATCACAACGGCAGCAAGGTGGTTGCGCGATGGAACCGCGAATTCCCTCGTCCCCACAAAGATCCCCCGACGCTTCTCAAGCGGCTGGCTGAAATCCCATGCGGAAAAATCCACCGGATACGGGGTCGGAATGAATTCCGCAGCGGGGCACCCGGCCGCGCGATAAAGCGGGACGAGTTCGGGCGTGCTCGAGATCGCGCCGTCCGACGCCGCGCAGATCTCCTGAAAAAGCTCCCATCGGCTCACGTCGCCGAGCAGGTCGGCGACCTGGTGGCTTCCGGATTCCTTGCACGAGACGAAGACCTTGCAGCCTCGCTTGCGCAGGGCGGCAACCGAGGCGAGCGCAGTGCGTAGGTTTCTTTTGCGCAGAAGGACAAGAACCGTCCCGGCGGGCACGGACTTTTCATCGCGATAAAATCCGCCGTTCCGGCAGGCGGCATACGCATGGTAATTGACCGGCGGATGTCCGGGATCATCCGGGTTGCCCGGACCGTCAGGGAATGCCTGATCAGGGTCGCGACCGCCGGGATTCAAGACCGAAAAGCTCATGCGTGCTTGATCCGGTCCCAGATTTTGTCGAGCTCCGCGAGCGGGGTCTCCTCCATCTTCCGGTCCCCGAGTTCGCGTTCGACCGCCTCGAACCGCCGGATGAACCGGTTCGTCGCCGAGGCCAGCGACGTCTCGGCATCGACATGCAGCTTCCGGGCGAGGTTGACCGCGGTGAAAAGAATATCCCCGACCTCGTCCTCGACCGCGCGGGCATCCCCGTCCGCCAAAGCTTTGCGCACCTCGGCGACCTCTTCTTCCAGCTTCTCGAAAACCGGTCCGGCATCCGGCCAGTCGAAGCCGGCACGGCCTGCTTTCTTCTGTGCGTTCTGGGCACGCAGGAGCGCAGGCATCGAAGTCGGGAGTCCGTCCAGGCGTCCGCTGCGGGATTTTTTCTCCTCCTTTTTGATCTGCTCCCAGTTCCGGAGGACTTCGGCCGAATCCTTTGCAAGCTTGTCCCCGAAGACATGCGGATGTCGCCGGATCATCTTGTCGCAGATTCCGGCGGCAACCTCCTCAAGAGTGAACGCCGACCGCTCGCCCGCCATCTGGGAATGCATGACCACATGCAGGAGCAAATCACCGAGCTCCTCTTTCAAGTTCGCATCGTCCGCGCGCTCGATCGCCTCTATGACCTCGTAGCACTCTTCGATGAGCGCCCCACGCAGGCTGGCGTGCGTCTGCTCCCGGTCCCACGGGCAGCCATCCGGAGCGCGAAGCCTGGACACAATTTCGCGGAGCCGGTCCACGGTCGACATCAGATCCTCCAAAGCGAGCTGTTTCCGACCCCGAATTCACTCACTTCCTCGCTCGACGTGCGGGCGACATACAAGGTGAGCAGCGTGATCGAGATGATCGTGCCGAAATAGACGATGCACGCGAGCCAGGCCGGAAGCTCATGGACGGCAAGGGCATTGTAAAACGCGGCAAACGAATGGATCGGCTCCTTCGCGTGAATCATGATCTTCATCGTCCACGCGAGCATGATGATCGCAAAGATGAACGCGTAGTTGCGCTTGAGCCGGCGGCCGACCGCCTCGAGCTTGGTAATCTTGAAGGATGGCATGATCAGATCCTCGCAGACGAGCTTCCGCCACTCCCCGTCGAGGATCTTCGGGTTCCGCGAAACCATCGGCACGAGGAAGTGGGATTCGAGCATCCGGACCCGCCCGCGGAACGCGTCGTAGAACCGGTAGCGGCGGGACTCGATCCAGAGCATGATCCACACGAGGGCGAGGTTGAAAAAGAAGATGATGTGCGGGAGTTCCTTGAACGTGAAGGCGGCGCCGATGATCGTCGTCGTGGTCGTGATCGCCCAGGTCGTCGTGACATCGAGCCTCTGCCTCCAGATCATAATCCGCCCGAGCTCGCCCCGGTAAAAGTGGACCATCGCATTGACATAGCAGGGGTCGTTCAGGCTGGCAGAGGGCAAAGTGGAGGGCTCGGGCGGTTTGTTTTCCATGTTATCGATTGCGGTCTTTTTCAAGAAGCTCTTCCCTGGCCCGCTCCAGCTTGTTGCGCTCGCGGACGGTCAGGCTTGACATGCCGGATCGGGAGATTTTCTCCAGGATCAAATCGATCGAGGAATCCTCCTCTTCTTCGGGCCGCTTCACGACATGCAGCTTCGGCGCTCGCCGGGCTGGAATCATCGCGCGCCAGTCCGGCAGCACTCCCCCGCCCTTCAGCCAGCGCACCATCAGAAATGCCGCGCTGCAATCCAGAACCAGCACCCCCAGCCCGGCCCGGTCGCCCGATGCCAGCGCCTGGAGCAGGCTGAACGCCACCAGAAACAGCGCAACCCAGCGGGCCTGGATCGCAAACAAAATTTCCGCCGCGGGGTAGAGGGTGGCGAAGGCCACGAAAACCCCGAAATGCAGCGCGCCGGATCCCGAGTAGAAGGAGGAGAATCCAAAAAAGGACGACGCCGTCAGGGCCAGCGGAGGCAGGATCAGCAGAACCGCGTAGATGCCAAGGAACGCATTCCTCCCGAGGAACTGCTCAATCTGCCGCCCGAACACCACAAGCATGTAGAGCTCGAGGAGAAAAAAGAGGTCGGGGGGATGGACGAACGCATAGGTGACGAACTGCCAGACCGCACCGCCGTGAACCGCCGCGCTGGAAAACTGGAGCGACTGGATGAGCCCCTCCGCCCGCGCGGCCATCGCCAAAGCCGTCGCGACCATCGTCAGCACATGCACGAGCGCGATCAGCGTGCTCGCATAAACCGGAAACGATCCGGCCCACATGAGCGGAGACGTGTTCCCGGAATTGCGATCGGCGACCATCCCGCCAAAATAGCTCCGGGAAAAAATCTCACAAGATGGAACTCGTTTTCCTTGCCTCCCCTGCAGGTTCTGCCAATATTAGTTCAGCTAATATCATATTTATGAGCAAATCAACCTCGCTGGGAACCTGCAAACCATCCAACACGTCGATCGTCGCATGGGTCGACGAGATCGCCGCCCTCACCAAACCCGACGCCATTTTCTGGTGTGACGGATCCGAAGCCGAAGACAAGGCGATGCGCGACCTGATCGTGGCATCCGGCTCCGCACTCTGGCTCAACGAAAAGCTCCGCCCGAACTCGCTTCTCGTGCGCAGCGACGTCCGTGACGTCGCCCGTGTCGAGGAGCGCACATTCATCTGCTCGAAGGCAAAAAAGGACGCCGGCCCGACGAACAACTGGGAAGCCCCCGAAGTCATGAAGGCAAAGATGAACGGCCTCTACAAGGGCTGCATGAAGGGACGCACGCTGTATGTGATCCCGTTCAGCATGGGCCCGGTCGGCTCGCCGATCTCCCAGTATGGCATCGAGATTTCCGACAGCTCGTATGTCGTCGCCAGCATGCGCATCATGACCCGCATGGGCGGCGCCGTGTATGAGCAGATCGCCAGGACCGGAACCTACGTGAAATGCCTCCACTCGGTCGGCATGCCGGTCGCGGACGGCGCGAAGGATGTCGCCTGGCCGTGCAATCCGGAGAACACCTACATCACGCACTTCCCGGAGGAGCGCCTCATCATGAGCTTCGGCTCGGGCTACGGCGGCAACGCCCTCCTCGGCAAAAAATGCTTCGCCCTGCGCATCGCCTCGGCGATGGCCCGCGACGAAGGCTGGATGGCCGAGCACATGCTCATCCTCGGCGTCAAGGACCCGAAGGGCAACAAGACCTATGTGACGGCCGCCTTCCCGAGCGCCTGCGGAAAAACGAATTTTGCGATGCTCATTCCGCCGAAGCAGCTGAAGGACGAAGGCTGGGAGATCTCGTGTGTCGGCGATGACATCGCCTGGATCAAGCCGGGCCCCGACGGACGCCTCCGCGCGATCAACCCGGAGGCCGGCTTCTTCGGAGTCGCTCCCGGAACCGCCTACGACAGCAACCCGATGGCGATGGACTCGATCAAATGCGACACCATTTTCACCAATGTCGCCCTCACCGATGACGGGGATGTCTGGTGGGAAGGGATGAGCAAGGAGAAGCCCAAGCACCTCATCGACTGGAAGGGCAAGGACTGGACTCCCGAGACCAAGGATGCCGACGGCAAGCCGGTCCTCTCCAGCCACCCGAACAGCCGGTTCGCCGCTCCGGCCCGCAACTGCCCGATCATCGATCCCGACTGGGAAAACCCGGCCGGAGTTCCCGTGAGCGCGATGGTCTTCGGCGGACGCCGCGCGACCACGATGCCGCTCATCTTCCAGTCGTTCAACTGGGTCCACGGGGTCTACCTCGGCGCCACGGTCGGCTCCGAAATGACCGCAGCAGCGGCCGGCACCGTCGGCCAGGTCCGCCGCGACCCGATGGCGATGCTCCCGTTCTGCGGATACAACATGGGCGACTACTTCGCCCACTGGCTCGAAATGCGCCACGATGTCAAATACCTCCCGCGCATTTTCCATGTGAACTGGTTCCGCAAGAGCCCGGAGGGCAAGTTCCTCTGGCCCGGCTTCGGAGACAACACGCGCGTCCTCAAGTGGATCGTCCAGCGCTGCCAGCTCGGCATGCACGCGGTCGAGACCTCGATCGGCTGGGTGCCGGAATACAAGGACATCGACCTGCGCGGGATCGAAAAAGAGATCACCCCGGAGAAGTTCGCCGAAGTCCAAAAGATCGATACCGGCGAGTGGCACCGCGAGCTCGTCATGCAGGACGAGCTCTTCATCAAGCTCTACAGCGAGCTTCCCAAGGAGCTCATCTTCCAGCGCGAGCTCCTCATCTCGCGCCTTTAAACGGTTTCCCCGTCAGCAAGCAGCATCCCCGCGTGGAGTGAAAGCTCCCGCGGGGATTGTGTTTTCAAGCCCCATACTGTTCCCCGTGCGGGAAGCGGGGAATCACCGGTCGCGCTCGATCCGCGCCGTGTCGTATCCGTGCTCCGCGACAAGCTTCAGGATTTTCTCATAGGTGTCCGCGGGAAGTTCCGGCGTGCGGGCAAGGATCCAGAGGAACTGGCGCGACGGGTGGCCGACGACCGCCCAGGAATAGTTTTTCTCATCCAGCCCGATAACCCAGTAGGCGCCGGAAATCGGGCCGCCAAAGCTCACACGGAGCTTCGTATTCTGCGAACCGGGCACAACCGTCGCCTTGCCGGTCACCCTGATCTCTTTTCCATTTTTTCCCGGGCATGCGTTGACGACGCGGATCGAGCCGTCCGGGCCCGGAGAATATTCCGCCGTTGACTGTCCGCTGCAGCCTCGCTGGAAAAAGTTCGGATATTTCGCGATCTCATACCACTTTCCCGAATACCTCGTGAGGTCGACGGACGGCACAGTGGACAGGGGCGGGCGAGAGGCGCACCCGGAGACCAGAAGGGCGATCAGCATTGCAGCCCCGGGGAAAATCGTTTTCATACAGTCATGAACCTACGCGCGGCGGCACTGCTTTGCATGGCATTTCTTTCTGCCTGCGACTGGATGGAATTGAAGCGGGGTATAGGTTCTGGAAAATTCCGGTGTGGCTTTTGCTGCCATTGACTCGCGGAAGCCAGCGCTGCAATATCGTAAATCAACGATGAGACCGGTGGCCGTCGATCTATTTGCTGGGGCGGGAGGGATGTCGCTCGGGTTCGAGCAGGCTGGGTTCGACGTGTGCGCGGCCGTCGAGATCGACCCGATCCACTGCTGCGTCCACCATTTCAACTTTCCGCGTTGCTCGGTCATTCCCCGTTCCGTCAAAGAACTATGCGGGCAGGATATCCGGCAGATCGCGGGCATTGCCGGAAAGGTTCATGTGGTTTGCGGCGGGGCACCGTGCCAGGGGTTTTCCATGATCGGCAAGCGGGTTCTCGATGATCCCCGCAACAGCTTGGTCAGGGATTACGTCCGCATCGTGTCGGAACTCGAAGCGGACTATTTTGTTTTTGAAAACGTCAAGGGCCTGACGGTCGGTGATCACCGCAAATTTCTCGAAGAGCTGATCGAGGAGTTTGAATTATGCGGTTATCAGGTGCGCCTCCCTTGGCTGGTTTTGAACGCGGTCGCTTACGGCGTCCCGCAAGACCGGAAACGCCTGTTCCTTCTCGGATCAAGGAAGGGGGGGAAACTGCCCGCCTATCCGGCCTCTTTGACGACCCCTGCGGGTGGCGCTCTCGAACTGGGCTTGCCGAGCGGGCCCTCGTGCAAAGATGCGCTCGGCGATCTGCCGGATGCTGCGTCTTTCCAGGCGCTGCTCACGGTGGATGAAGTCAGCACATCCGCTTGGGGCAACCCGTCGGATTACGCACGGGAATTGCGTTGTATGGGGCCGTCCGCATGGCATTTCGGGCATGCTAGGATTTGGGATCCAGAACTGCTGACTTCGAGCGCACGAAGCGTGCACACCGACATTTCTCGGGCGCGTTTCACGGAGACCCGGCCGGGCGAGGTCGAGCCAATCTCTCGTTTTTTCAAACTGCCGCCGTCGGGAGTATCCAACACCCTGCGGGCGGGCACCGATGCGGCGCGAGGCGCGTTTACGAGCCCTCGCCCGATCCACTACAAATATCCGAGATGCGTCACCGTCCGCGAGATGGCGCGACTGCACGGCTTCCCCGATTGGTTTCGCTTCCATGTCACCAAGTGGCATGGCGCAAGGCAGATCGGCAATTCCGTGCCGCCTCCGCTTGCCCGCGCGGTTGCCGGTTCCATCATCCGCGCGATGGGGGTCACGCCGAGCCATGTCTCAAAGCCGCTGCCCCTCGGCGATCCGGAATTGCTGCGGATGGAGATGTCTCAGGCTTCGGCGCATTGGAGAGTCGAATGCCCGATTCAAAGGAGAGACCGAAAAAGCGGGGCTCGTAAACGATCACAATCCGAAACCGAAGCGTGCCGACTCGCCGCTGCCTGATACCTTATGAAACCCAAAATGCCCAACCGCTATCAGGCACTCATCGAAAGCATTTTCCTACAGCATTACCGTAAAGGGCTGACGATTGTTGCGTTTACGCGGGAGCAACTGGTGAGCATGGCAACTCAGTTGAAAATCGCGCCGCCTTCCAATTGGGGCGATGTCCTTTACTCGTTCCGCTATCGCAACCCGCTTCCGCAAACGATCCTCGCCACTCAGCCCACTGGGAAGGAATGGCTAATCGAAGGGGCTGGACGCGCGAAATACGAGTTCCACCTCGTGCCTATTAACCGCATTATCCCCAATCAGAATTTGGTGACTACGAAGATTCCTGACGCCACCCCGGAGATTATCGCTGCGAGCTCGTTATCCGACGAACAGGCATTGCTCGCGAAAGTGCGTTACAATCGCCTCATCGACATTTTTCTCGGTATCACTGCTTATTCCTTGCAGAACCACCTGCGTACCACCGTCACGGGTACCGGGCAGATCGAAATCGACGAGGTCTATGTCGGCATCGACAAACACGGATGCCAATATATTATCCCCGTTCAGGCAAAGGGGGGAACTGACCAGCTTTCCACGGTGCAGGCCAAACAGGATATCGCCTGCTGCGCCGAAAAGTTTCCCGAACTTGTCTGCCGGGCCATCTCCGCCCAGTTCCTGAACGATTCACGCATTGCCATGTTCGAGCTCTGCTTGGATGGGAAGGGGCTTGTTCGCACAGTCGAAGAACGTCACTACCGTCTGGTTCCGGCAGACATGATCGACGCCGCTGACCGGGAGACATACCGCCGCAGAGCATGAACCTACGCGCGGCGGCACTGCTTTGCCTGGCATTTCTTTCTGCCTGCGACGCGCGCTCCCGCCGGGCGGACCTCGTCTTCATCAACGGGGCCGAGCCCGAGACCCTTGACCCGGCGATCATCACCGGCCAGCCGGAGGGCCGGATCGTGAACGCGCTTTTCGAAGGGCTCTGCGCCTACGATGAAAGCGGGCATGCCATTCCGGGCGTTGCGGAATCGTGGGTCATCTCCCCCGACGGAAGGACCTACACATTCCATATCCGCCCGGACGCAAAATGGAGCGACGGGGGCGCGGTGACGGCCGGGGATTTTGTCTCCTCCTGGAAGCGCACCCTTACTCCGGCCACCGGCTCGCAATACAACTACCAGCTCTTTCCGGTCAAAAATGCGCAGGCATTCGCGGAGGGGAAAATCACGGACTTTTCCGAAGTCGGGGTGAAGGCCCTGGACGAACACACGCTGGTTGTCGAGCTGGAAAATCCGACGCCGTATTTCCTCGAGCTCTGCGCATTCCCGACCCTCCACCCGGTCCGCACCGAACTGATCGCGCGGGTGGGCGACGACTGGGTGAAGCCGGAGCACATCATCGGCAACGGCGCGTTCACCCTCAAATCCTGGCGGATCAACGACAAGATCCACCTCGAAAAAAACCCGCACTACTGGAACCGCAGCCGCGTGTCGCTGGACTCCGTGGACATCCTTCCGATCTCGGATGCGAACGTCGCCTTCAACTTCTATGCGAGCGGCCTTGCGGATCTTGTGATGGACAAGGGGCTCGCTCCGCCGGCCCTGCTCGACGAGCTCAAGAAGCAGCCGTGGTTCCATGCCGCGCCATTCCTCGGGATCTACTTCCTGCGCTACAACTGCCAGCGCGGCCCGTTTGCCGACGAGCGCGTCAGAAGGGCGTTTTCGCTCGCTGTCGACAAGCGGCGGATCGTGGAAAAAATCACGCGCGCGGGCGAGCTTCCCGCGCCGGGATTCGTGCCGCCCGGGATCCCCGGCTACACGGGCACCGACGGCCTGCCCTTCGATCCGTCCGGCGCAAAAGCCCTCCTCGCGGAGGCCGGATTTCCCGGAGGAAAGGGCTTTCCTCTCGTGAACTACCTCTACAGCAAGAGCGAGCTCAACGAGGCGGTCGCCGTCGAACTCCAGAGCATGTGGCGCGAAACGCTCGGGGTGAACGTCAACCTCGTGCGCCAGGAATGGAAGGTCTACCTGAACTCGCTCTCGCTCCTCGACTACGACATCGCCCGATCAAGCTGGGTCGGCGACTACCCCGACCCCAACACGTTTCTCGACATGTTCCTCACCGGCGGCGGCAACAACCGGACCGGATGGTGCAACCCGGAATACGACCGCCTCATTGCGGATTCCGCGCGCGAGCTGGACCCCGCCAAACGCCTCGACATCCTGCGCCGGGCAGAAGATCTGCTCGTCAAATCGGCCGTCGCCGTGGCGCCAATCTACTACTATGTCGGCATCCAGCTCTACGACCCGGACAAGCTCGATGGCATCAAAGCCAACGTCCTCGACGAACACCCGATCCGCTCGATCCGCCGGAAATGATCAGACGCCGCCGTATCGGCGCTGGCGGCCGCTGAAGTCCTGGAGCGCCTCCAAAAAATCGGGCTTTCCAAAATCCGGCCAGAGCTTCTTCGTGACATGGATCTCCGTGTAGCTGAGCTGCCAGAGGAGGAAGTTTGAGATGCGCATCTCGCCGGATGTGCGGATGAGAAGGTCGGGGTCCGGGATGCCGGCCGTGTAGAGATGCGAGGAAATCAGCTCCGGCGTGATGTCGCCGGGTCCCAGCGTGCCCGCGGCCGCCTCGGCGGCGACCGACCGGACCGCATCCAGGATTTCCGTTCTTCCGCTGTAGCTCAGCGCGAGGATGACGTTCAGGCGGGTGTTGTGCGCCGTCGCATCCATGACCTCGTTCAGCTTTACTCTACAGGCCTTCGGCAGGTCGTCCAGCCGGCCGATCGCCCGCAGCCGGACCCCCTCGCGCAGCATCTCCTCCTTTTTCTCGTTGAGGAATTTTTCCAGAAGGATCATGAGGCCGTTGACCTCAAGCACGGGCCGCTTCCAGTTTTCCGAGGAAAACGCATACAGGGTCAGGAATTCGACCCCGGACTCCATGCACGCCTCAACGCACTGGCGGATCGATTTCGACCCCTGCTCGTGTCCGGCAAGCCGCGGCAGGCCGCGCTGCTGGGCCCAGCGTCCGTTGCCATCCATGATGACGGCGACATGGCGGGGAATGCTGCTCATGGCCGGCTCACAAGCGGATGGTCTGCGCGCGGGCGGGACCGATGCTTACGATCGAAAGCCTCGCCCCGGTGAGCGCTGCGAGCATTTTGACATACTCGCGCGCGCGGGGAGGAAGATCGGAAAACTTGCGCGCCTTGTCGGTCGGCTTGTTCCACCCGGGCATCTCGACATAAACCGGCGTGCACCGGGCGAGGGAATCCGGATCGACCGGCGGGTAGTCGAGCTTTTTTCCATCCAGCTTGTAGGCGGTGCAGACCCGGATCGAGGGGACGGCATCGAGGCCGTCGAGGTTTGTGATCGCGATGTCGTCGATGCCGTTGACCATCGCGGCATACCGTGTGGCGACCGCATCGAACCATCCGCAGCGCCGCGCGCGGCCGGTCGTCGCGCCGAATTCCCGGCCCATCGCGTGCAGCGCGTCGCTGAGGCCCTTGTCCTCGGTCGGAAACGGGCCTTCGCCGACACGCGTTGTATACGCCTTCATGACGCCGAGAACGCAGTCCACCCGGTGGGGCGGAACCCCGCTCCCGGTGCAGGCTCCGCCCGCGGTGGTATTCGAGCTCGTGACATAGGGGTATGTCCCGTGATCGATATCGAGGAACGTTCCCTGGGCTCCCTCGAAGAGCAGCTGCTTCCCGCTCTTCACCGCCTTGTGGAGGTAGACGACGGTGTTCGTGACAAACGGACGAAGAACCGCCGCCGCAGCGAGGTAATCTTTCAGGATCGCTTTGCCGCTCATCGGCCGGACCCCGAGGGTTTTCAAAAGCGCGTTGTTCTCGCGCATCCGCTCTCCCAGCTTTTTGGAGAACACGTCCGGGCGTATGAGATCGCACATGCGGAGGCCGGTGCGGGCCGCCTTGTCGCAATAAGCCGGACCGATCCCGCGCTTGGTCGTGCCGATTTTTCCCTTCCCCTTCCGGGCCTCGCGCAGTCCGTCCAACTCCCGGTGATACGGAAGGACAAGGTGGGCCGCATCGCTGATCAAAAGATTTTTTCCGACGGCAACCCCGCGCTTGCGCAGCCCCTCAATCTCCCCGACCAGCGAAACGGGATCGATCACGACGCCGTTGCCGATCACGCACACCTTGGATTTGCGCAGGATCCCGGACGGGATCAGGTGAAGGACATATTTTTCTCCGCCGATGACAATCGTGTGCCCGGCATTGTTCCCTCCCTGGCTCCTCACCACGATGTCGGCCTCGTCGGTGAGAAAATCAATGATCTTTCCTTTTCCTTCATCGCCCCACTGGGCGCCGGTCAAAATCGTGTTGGGCATAAATTCGTCGGACAAAAAATGAAGTGTCCTTCCATGCAACGGTGCTGACAAGAGAATTTCCAGCCCTGAGTGAACACGCAACAATTTTGCGCGGTGTTGTTGACACTGTGGGCGAAATTTGTGAATATCCCGTGCTGTTGCACCACTTCGCCCCTTAACTTTTATTCGAACAGACTATGGCTGAACCCAAAAAGGAAACTGTCAGGATCGTCCTTCCTGCGCGCCGGGACGGCACCCCCGTCTCATCCAATCCGCGCGAGACGGCGATGATCAACCTTCCGCCGAAACCTGTTCCGGTTCAGGGTGCTCCCGTCATCCCCACGGGGTTGAAACCGCCCACGACAAGCCTGACCCCTCCTCCCCCGTCCTTTCCCAAGCCGCCCTCGATGCCCGCCATCCCGAAGCCGCCGTCGAGCGCGGGAGTGATGCCTCCTCCGCCCGCTGCGGGCCCGTCCATTCCCAAGCCGCCCGTGATGCCTCCGGCCGCCACGATTCCGCCGATGGCTCCCAAGCCTCCAACAATGCCGCCCGCTACGGGGGCCGCTCCCACTCCGCCCCTGGCACCGGTTCCGCCGGTCGCTCCCAAGCCGCCTTCCTCCGGAACCACGCCCCTCAAACCGGTGGCCCCGGCTCCGCTCCAGGCAGAGGCAAAAAAAGAGACCGCCAAGGTCCCGGCCTCAACTCCCGGGCAGAAGGGAATGATGCCCCAAGCCACCGTCCAGATCCAGAAAAAGCCGGATGCCTCCAAATCCGTTGCTACGACCTCGATTGCGGTTACCCCTGCGGCAGATTCCTCTTCTTCCGATCTGAGCCCGATCCTCGGGATCGCCGCCCTCGTGGTGGCGGTTCTTTCCCTCGGCGTTCAGCTTTGGATCATGCTCGGCTAGTCCGGGTCTCACTCAGCCCATTTCCCATTCCATGTCCAGCCCACACGTCACCGAGCTCACAGACGCCAACTTTGAATCGTTCATCAAGAACGCGACAACTCCCGTTCTTCTGGACTTCTGGGCCACATGGTGCGCGCCCTGCCGGATGCTGACGCCGGTCATCGAAGAGATCGCTTCGGAAAATGCAGGGAAATTTGCCGTGGCCAAAGTCAACGTGGACGAGTGCCCCGGTGCTGCTACGCAGTTCGGCATCCGGAGCATCCCAACTCTGCTCTACTTTCAGGGCGGGGAGAAGAAAGAGCAGTCGGTCGGGGTCCTGGGCAAGGCGGATATCATCCGCAAGCTCGAGGCGCTGGCCTGATCATCTGCCAGGCCCAGGCTTTGCCTGATCCGATTGTTAAGCCAAGCCGCTTCCGGCTGGTTTTCCGCCGTCACGCGCGGATTTTTGCCCAAGCCTCCAGAGCCGTGAGAGAACCGAAGTCCGCGTAGAGCTGTAGCAGCCCCTGCTGCTGCGACGCGGTGCGCATGAGATCGCGGTCCACCGACCCGACAAGCCATTGGCTGGCCAGGCGGATCCGGCCGCCGGGAGTGGTCCCGGCAAGCGACCGGATCGCCTCCCGGGCGTTCTCGAGCGGAAGCGACGGGAGATAGGCGTTGACTGCCAGATCCCGGACGCGATCCGGCCCGACCAGTGAAAGGTCTTTGTCCAGGCTCCCTGCCGAGAGGTTCCAGTGCCGCGACCAATAGGGATGCGCGAGTTTCCTGAAGAACTCCGAGAACCCATTGGCACCGCCGGTCTTGATCGCCGCCCGAAGCTCTGAAGCCCGGGACGCAAGGGTTGCAAGCGCACCCATCCGGCGGTGCGGATGATTGGACGGACGGATCCCTGAGAACCTCCACATGTCCGGCGGGAGCACAAGCCGGCTGAAGGAATCTCGGAGGGCCCACCATTTGTCCCAAAGCGGCTTGAGGTAATCCCGCGTCGAGGCATCGGCCATGTCGAACGTCCTCGGCTGCAGAAATCCCGCAATGCCGAACAGCCGGGCCTCTCCATCCGCCCCCCCCGCCGCCCGCAGCCCGGTCCGCTGCGCGGACAGGAGAAACGGGATGGAATTGTTTTTATATCCGAGCCCTGCCGCGAGCGCATGGAACAGCGCCGTCTCCGGTCCGTGGAGCGAAACGGCCCGCGCGTGCGCCGCGTGCTTCTGCCGGAGTCGGAACTCTGCAGCCTCTTCGATCATGGCCAGCGCCGCCTCGCGGTCCACTGCCCCGGGCATTTGGCGAAGCGGAGGGGATGCCGCTTCCCCCAAGAGCAGCCGCGCCTGCGCGACTTCACGGAATTCCGCGGTCCGCGCAAACGCGCGGGGTCCTGATGAATCGACAAAGATCTGAAGGAGAACGCCCGCGTAGGCGGGGTTCGTCGCGTGCCCGTGGCGCTCCCAATCCCTTGCATCCATGTCCACTTCAAGATCCCCCTCGCATTCGCCACCCTCGTCGAAACGGAATTGCGCGCCGATGAAATCCGGGCCGGCCTCGTGGTTCCATCGCCCGAAGTGCAGGATTTCCACCTCGCTTCCGGAAGCGGTTGTCCACCGGGTTCCGTATTCCCCGGCGAAGAGCCTTGCCTGGATTTCCATCTCGGAGGTCCGGGAGGGAGGATTTTCACGCGCGATCAAATCCCTGCGGGCTTCGGCATAGGTGCTCATGGGCGCAGTTGGGGCAAAGGTGGCGGAGGAAGGGGGGTCGGCTCCGGGGTGGCAGGAGCCGGCTGCGCGGGAGGAGACGCTTCGGTGTTGCCGGCAGGGGAGGAGACCGCCTCCGGAACCGGGCCGGTCAGCCCGATCGGCTCGATCGTTGGCGGGGGAACCGGAACGCTGGCGAAGGGCGAGAACAGATCATGCTGCGGACCGGGCGGCAAACCGGCGGTTGCGGCCAGCGCAAGCCGGGTCGCATCGGTCTTTCGTCCGAGCGACAGAAGCGCCTGGATGGATTCCAGATCGAGACGGACGCGAACGGCGGGGGATTTTGTGAGGCTGAGTGCGTCCTCAAAACTTTCGAGAGCATCCGCCCAGGCGCCCGCGGCGGCCTGGAGCGTCCCGAGCGCCTCGACAAACATGCTGTCGCCGGATTGCCTGGAAGCCTGCCGAAGTGCCTCCGCGGCCTGGAGCCCGTTGCCGGATGCATCGAGGATGATGCGGCGATAGGCCTGCCAGGAGTTTGGCGCCGCACCGGCCACCACCGTCCGCCACGAGGCATACGGACGGTAGAGGGGATCTCCGATGACAACCCCCATCCACGAAAGCGCCCGCTGCGACATCCACGCGCTCTCGGCGAGCGTGAAGCCGCCCATCAGGCGGTCCTGAAAAACATCCAGGTTGGCCGTCAGCGAAAGATAGGGCTCATAGACATTTCCCAGTGTTGCGGCCGCGCCGCGCGCAAGAAGCGGCCCGCACCAGTTTGCGGTCGTGCTCCGGAGGGTCGACGCGCTGAACGAGTGGATATGGACCGCCACCGCGCCGGTGCGGAACTGGAAAGCCGTGTCGGCAAAAGGCCCGTCGGCAGCGCCCGCATACCAGCCGAAATACACCGCGGCATCGGTCATCGGATAGCCCGCCGGAAACGTCGGGGGGAGCCTGTCAAAAATCACGGGGAGCCCCTGGGAGCGCATCGAAGTGACGAGATTGTTCATCCACTGGTCGCCTTCCGCATAGCCGCCGCTTGTGATCCCGCGCGCATCCACATACGACCAGCCGCTGAGCCCGGCATTTTCGGCGGACAGAGAATCGTCGATCATCGCGCGGACGATGAATGGCGTCGGCCCGTCGAGGCGTGCCGTCAGGAGAAACCCCGGTGCGACCGGATCGTCGCGGATGCGGGTGAATCGACGGTAGTAGGGATTGGGAACGATTCCCGCCGGCGATTGCGGAAACATCCCCAGGGTCATCAGCTCGCTGTCCACCGAGGCGTCGTTGCGCGCTGTCACCAGAGCGGACAGGCCGGGAATCGAAGTCTGCGGCGAAATCGAGGGATCGCCGGCAATTTTCAGCGGAATGCCGCGCATGATCGCGACGTAATCAATTTTTGAGGCTGTCACCGCCTGCCGGCCTGAAGCCGAGCGCCCGATCGTCCACCACCCGCGCTTTCGAAAAAGCTCGCGAAGCGGACCGGCGATCGTCCGCTCGTAGTCCGCCCTCAGGATTTCCTCCGCCTGGGGACAGTCGAGTCCCGCGACCTGACTCGTCGGGATGCCGCGCCGGTTTGCGTAATACTGGGCAAGCCCCTGGGAATCCGGATCGTTCCTGTTGTAGAGAACCACGGTCGCAGAAGCATCCCGCCCGCCGGCTCCCGCTGCTTGGATTGCTCCGGCCAGCAGGAAGGCGATGGCAAAAATATTTCTAAACCCTGATGCGCAGCCCATCATATGACAGCCGGATGTTATCCGGAAGCGAAGCCTCCGTGGTGGCGTGCCCGAGATCGTGGCACATGTGGATGAAATACGTCTGCCCCGGCTGGATCTGCCTCACTACTCCGATGGCTTCCTCGACCGAGAGGTGGGTGGAATGCGGCGCGTGGCGGAGCGCATCGAGGACCAGCACCTCTGCCCCCAGCGCCGCTTCAACGGCCTCCGGCGGCACGGACTGGCAGTCGGTCATATACGCGAGCAGCTTCCGGCCGCCGCGCGAAAAGATGAGCCCGCTTGTTGTCATCCGCCCGTGGGGCAGCGGAACCGGCACGATTGTCGTGCCCCCGAGCTCGAACTCCCCCTCGATCTGCCGGGCCTCCGGGCGCACGTAGGTGCGGAACTTCGGGCTGTCGTCGAACGCGTATTCGAAGACCCGTGCAAGGCGCCTGAGCGTCTCCGGGGAGCCGTAAACGGGAATCGTCTTGTCCTCGATCTCGCAGAACCGCCTGAGGTCGTCGAACCCCAGGATGTGGTCGCTGTGCGCGTGCGTATAGACGACCGCATCCAGCTCGACGATCCCTTCGCGCAGGCATTGCTGGCGGAAATCCGGCGGGGTATCCACGCAGAACGACATCCCGGGCGACTTCACGTGGATTGCCGTGCGCAGCCGCTTGTCGCGGGGGTCCGGCGAGAGGCAGACCGGGCAGGAGCAGCCGATGACCGGAATGCCGTGCGATGTCCCCGTCCCTAAAAATGTGATTTCCAGCCCGTCCATCGCTTTGCTTTCGCCGCCGACAGTGGCATAGTCCGCCCATGTCCGCAACGCTGGCCTCATTGCGCATCAGAAATCTCGCCCTGGTCGAAGATATTCTTTGGGAACCGCGCGGGGGATTTGTCGCGATCACCGGAGAAACCGGCGCGGGAAAATCGATCATTATGGGCGCGGTGAACCTCCTTCTCGGTGAGCGGGCGGACAAGTCCGCGATCCGCTCGGGCTCGGAGACCTGCACGGTGGAGGGAGAATTTCTTCTCGCAAAAATATCCCCCGTCCATGAGGCCCTTGAGGCGGGTGGCGTCGAGCCGTGCGAGGACGGGCGCCTGCTCATCCGTCGCACTCTCGCGGCGAACGGATCCGGGAAGCAGTTCACGAACGGCTCCCCCTGCACGCTCGCGCTCCTGAGGCAGATCGGCGATCTCCTCATGGACCTCCACGGCCCGCACGACCACCAGAGCCTCTTCTCGAGGGATCAGCAGGTCCTTCTTCTCGACGGCTTCGCCGGGGCGGAACCGCTCCGTATTTCCTTTGCCGCGTCACGGAAAGAATGGATGCATCTGGTGGAGGAAAAGAACCGCCTTGATTCCGATGCCGCCGCCCTTGCCCGTGAAACGGACCTTCTCACACACCAGACGCAGGAGATCGGAAACGCCGGCCTCAAGCCGGACGAGGAGGAGCCGCTTCTCGCACGGCAGAAGGCGGCGGCAAATGGCAAACGGCTTTCGGAAATCTGCATGGAACTATCCGCCCTCGCCTCCGAGTCAGACGATTCCCTCGCATCCCGCCTCGGCGACGTCAACCGGCTCGCCCGCGAACTCCACCGCCTCGATCCGCAGAGCGGACACCTGGAAAATTCCGCTGCGGGGCTTTTTGAATGCCTTCAGGAGTTTTCACGCGGGGTGGAAAAATATGCATTGTCCATCGAGGCCGATCCCTCGGAGCTTTCCCGGATCGAGGCCCGGCTGGATGTCCTCCAATCGCTCAAACGCAAATACGGCCCGACGGTCGGGGAGGTGATCGCATTCGGCGAACAGGCCGCAGCCCGCCTCTGGGAGCTTCGCGGACGCGAAGAACGCGGAGCCGGTCTCGATGGAGAAATCTCCCGCGCTGCCGCCGCCATGGACGCCGCCGCTCATAAGCTCGCAAAGGCGCGCCAGTCAGCTGCCCCGAAGCTCGCCGCCCTCGCCAGACGCCACCTCGCGGATCTCGGGTTTTCAAAATCCGGATTCTCGATTTCTCTCGAACCCCTCGTCCCCCCCGGCCCGCTCGGCTGCGAACAGGCGGAATTTCTTTTTTCTCCGAATCCCGGCGAACCGGAGCGCCCGCTGCGGGCGATCGCGTCGAGCGGGGAGATATCGCGCGTCATGCTCGCGCTCAAGACCGCTCTCGCCGTGCAGGACAGCGTGCCGGTCCTCATCTTCGACGAAATCGACGCGAATGTCGGCGGAGAAATCGGCGCGAAGGTCGGCGCGAAAATGAAGGAACTCGGCTCCACCCACCAGGTCTTCTGCATCACCCACCTCCCCCAGGTCGCCGCCCTCGCCTCATCCCACTACATCGTTGCCAAGGACACCTCCGGCAAGCGCTCCCGCACCAGCCTTACAGAGGCCGCCGGCCCCGCCCGCGAAAGCGAAATCGCCCGCATGCTCGGCGGCAAGGCCGACTCCGCCCTCTCCCACGCCCGCGCATTGCTCGAGGGGCGGTAATCCTGGAGGGTGTCAGGCACTTTGATGAAAAATGGAGTGGAGCATAAGGGTGATGAAAGCCGGCCAATGATGAGCAGCCAAGGATGCACCCATCGCTTCAACCTGCGAACCACAATCCTCGTTGCCTCCGGTGTCTGCCATGCCAACGATCGCGGAGGCAGGCAGATAGCGCGAAGTTCACTGACGGAGCGGATTGTCGTTTCGCGAGCCTCCTGACCGGGGATTCTGCCCCGGAGGTATTCCGCCTTTTCTTTCCGTGCGCGGGGAGGTTGAGTCTCCGGCATGGAAGCATTTGATGCGGCGGGAGTCACCGGGATCGTCTGGCGGCGGGTGGTTCCCGGGATGGAGGAGCAGGCGGAGGCGGTGATGCGTGAGATTATGCTGCTGGCCCGGCAGTCTGAAGGGTATCTCGGATCGGAGATCTTTCCGCCGATTCCAGGCATCCAGGATGCCTATGTGGTGCTTTACCGGTTCAGCCGCGGAAACCATCTGCGCGAATGGCTGGCTTGCTCGCGCCGCCAGGAATTGCTCCGGCAGATCGACGGCATGCTGGAGCGCCCGCCCATTCAGTTCTTTTTCACGCATGGCCGGAAGCCGGCCGGTTCGGCCTCATCGGTTTTTGCTTATCGCATTCGCCGGGAGAAGGAGGCGGAATTTCAGGATTGGCGGCGGCGGATTCTTGAGGAAGTCCGGAAGTGGAACGGGTTTTTAGGAACGGAATCGTTCGATGCGCTGGACGGGGTGGAGCCGGAATTCATCGTGGTGGTGAGGTTCGACAGCCGGGCGAACCTCGACGAGTGGCTGAAGTCAAAAGTCCGGAAGGACTTCATGAAGGAGGTCCGTGCTTACGTGCACCACTACACCCTGCGACGGATCAGCAGCGGGTTTGAAGGCTGGTTTGACATTTCTGCAAATACCGCGCCTCCCGCGCGCTGGCGTCAGGCGCTGGTGATCCTTTCCGCCCTGTTTCCTGTCATCATGCTCATGAGGCAGTTACTTTCCCCGATCTTCCTGATGTTTCCGCTGCCGGTTGCGTTCCTGATTCTTCTCACGCTCGACATGGTTTTCCTCACGTATGTGGTGATGCCGCCCTACTCCCGCCTGATGAGTTTCTGGCTGCGGCCCGGCGTGGATTTCACCTGGCGAAACGAACTCGCTGGGTGCGCCATCATCGCCGGCATCATCGGTGTCACGCTTGTCAGCTTTCTCGTTTTGTAGCGGCGGTCTGTGACCGTCGCATTTCTATTCTGCGACGCTCATAGAGCGCCGCTACAGCAGCGGGTTGCTTATCCGCGCGCGAATCTCCATGATGGATCTCTCCCTGAAATGCCGAAGTCCTTGTCTCAAAAACCCAAAAAGCTGCGTCCCTCCGCAACATCCTGGCTCTCCCGGTCGATCTCACGACTGCTTGGCAAGCCGGAGAAGCTTGCGGCGAAGCCGCCTTCCCGTTCGCACGGCAAAGTCCGGCCCGTTGCTCCGACGAAGGCAGAGACGGCACTTCTGGAGCCCTTCTCCGGGCTTTCGCCCGACTGTATTCATGTTCCGAAAACCAAGGCTGAGTGCAAAGCGGCGGCTGAAGAAATTCTTGCGGCCGGTGTCGCCGGATTTGATACCGAGGCGAAGCCGACATTCCGGGCCGGCGAGAAAAGCAGCGGGCCGCATGTCGTCCAATTTGCCCTCACGGATAAGGCGTTCATTTTCCAGCTTCACCGCCATGACTGCCAGAAGGTGGCAGCCGACCTCATTGCCTCGGGTCGCGTGCTGAAAGTGGGCTTCGGATTGAAGAACGACCACGGACAGATCCGGAACCGCCTGGGCGTCAAACTCCATGCGGTTGTCGATCTCGACCACATTTTCCGGAAGCGTGGCTACCAGCATCAGATGGGCGTGCGCGCGGCCATGGGAGCCGTGCTCAACCTGAGCTTCCCGAAATCCAAGTCCATCACCACCAGCAATTGGGCGGCCTCCGAACTCACTCCGCGTCAGCTCCGCTACGCCGCCAACGACGCGTTCGCCGCCCTGAAGATCATGGAGGCGCTGGATCTCAAGCCGGGTGAGATGTAGCGGCGGTCTGCGACCGTTGCAAAAATGTGAAGAGAAGTGCAGTGCTCATAGAGCGCCGCTACAGGAGGAGTTTTTCCACCAGGGTGCGGGCGCTCTTGCCGGTGGCGTCCCTGCCTTTCAAGACACACGCGAAGGCGACGGTTGATTTATCCGAGACGACATATCCGACGAACCAGCCGACAGCGGGCGTATTTTTTCCGGCTCCGCCGGTTCCGGTTTTTCCGTAGAGGGTGCCGCGGCTTGTCGTTTTGGCGGCCATGATGTCCTTGAGGATCTTGAGGGAATCTTTGGAGAATGGAAGGTCTCCATGGACGAGCCGGCGGATCAGGTTGGCCTGTTCATCCGGAGAAATGAGGATGGGCGTGCGGTCGGGGGCAGGCAGCCAGAATACGTCGTTGCCCGAGGAGGTGTCCTCATTTCCATAGCCGAACTTGTGGATCCACCCGTCCATGCGCGCGGGTCCGATTTTCCGGGCGAGCGCCTGGTAGGCGGGCACGCAGGAGAATGCGTAGGCTTGGCGGAGCGTGAGGTCCTGGTTCCAGTCTTCGATGAAGCGCTTCTCGCCGTCCCATTTGAAAAATGGCTGGTCTGCGCTGGTCAGGATGCCGGATTCGATTCCGATCGCGGTGTTCCAGATCTTGAACGTCGAGCAGGGCGGGAGCCGGGTGGCGCAGAGAACCGGGTTATGCCGTTCGGTTTTGCCTGACTTGCAGTCGGTGAGCACGAGCGCGCCTTCGCGGCCGTCGAAGGCTTTGGTAAGCGTTGCCTCCGGAATGAGCAGAGCGGCGGCTAGAATTACAACAGGCGATACCATGGCGAGCAGAGGTCAGGGATTTACAAAATGAATCCCGTGCTCGGGGCGATTTCGAGTGCGCGCGGCATATCCGGCCCTCCGGGCTTAGCAAATTCCTCTGCGGCGCGTGCAAAGAAGATCTCGAAACCTGATGGAGCGGTTGTGAGGAGCATGCGGGACGCGGACTCGCCGGTGTTCTTGAATGCGTGGATGCTTTCCCGTGGACACCAGACGCTAGTGCCCGGGCCGGCCTCCTGCCAGGTTCCGTCCCGGAAGAAACTCACCGTGCCTTCCAGCACATGGAACCACTCGTCTTCACCTGTGTGGTAGTGCGGAGGTGGGCCGCCGCCAGGCGGGGTGATTTCCAGCCACTCGGTAAAACGGCCACCGGTCTTCTCCCCGGTCAAATACAAATGAATCTCTTCGCCAAAGGCCCGCAGGATGCGAACCCCGGTGGGGTGATAAATGGAAACCGATTTCATTCCGAATGGATCGGCTGGAAGTGCCGGGGTCGCAAGTAGGAAAAGTCAGCTGCGGAAGTTCTCTGCAGACGTCCGGGGATTGCCCGGCGGACGGATCTGACAGGGCGAGGAGCCTCAGGCCTTCTTTACGAAGCAGGCCTTGAGGCCGACGGCGATGCCGTCCACCTTGCAATCGATCTCGTGATCGCCATCCACCAGGCGGATCGGTTTCGACTTCGAACCTCCTTTGAGCACCTGAGCGCCCTTCAGCGGCAGGTCTTTGATGAGGACAACACAATCGCCATCAGCGAGGACGTTTCCGTGGGCGTCCTTGACGACGCGTGCGGCGGGGGCTTGTTCCTCCTTCTCCCACTCGTGACCGCAGGTTATGCACTCCCATTTTTCGGCGTGCTCAAGGATTTCGTTCATCTCGCACATCGGGCAGGCTGGTTTGCTCATGGCGCAGCCTAGCCGGTCCCGGCGGCGGGGTTCAAGAGTTCGCTGGTCCGCATGTCGCGCGCACTTGTTCCCGGGTGAGCAACGTCGCGTTCTTGATGAGCCGGCAGAATTCCTTTTTGCTCACATCGTGGTGCAGGCCATCCGCCGATTTGAGGTCGGCGAGCGACTTGTATTCCACCTCCAGGCGTTCGAGCCGGACGATCCGCACGTAGGTGTGCCCGGCTTTCCAAATCTGATTCTGCTCCAGTTTCATGGGTTGGAAGGCCCCGCGTGTTTTGGGATCAACGACCCATTCCCCGGCGGAGGCGTGTGGTCTCCGGACAATGGGATCCGCTTGCCGACGTGGACTTCCATGCAGGCATCCGGAAACTCACTCCGAATGCGGTGGATCGCGGGCACTCCCGTGCAGTGGCAGAAGCCCATGCGCACCGGGGCAATGGCATGGAGTGCTGCGACCGTGCGATCCATGCGCTCCGGCGAGGAGGCAACCAGATGAAGACCGCCGATCAGCGTGTGGGCGGGAAGGTTTCCCGTTTGCCGGATAATGTGATCCAGCGTGTTGATTCCCCCCGCGTGGGCGCATCCAAAGATCACGGAGAGCCCGGCCGCCTCAGGCAGAAAAACCGCCATGTCGTCGGCCATCGGGTCGGCAACCGAGAGATTTTCATCCAGAAAAAACGGGCCGCCCACATCCTCGAAGTCGTTCGTCCGGGGAATGCCGCCCGTCACCCAGACGCCGGGGACAATCTCGGCAGGCTCTGTCACGCGGTGCACGATCCGGGATTTCCCGAAATCTCCCGCCTCCATGAAATCGGTCGAGATCCGCCGCCCCGTGCCATTCGGCGACCGGATGAATTTTTTCTCCGTGGCCGCCGGGTGGAGCCAGAGCGCGGCATCCGGTGCGGCCTCAAGTGCCTCGGGCAGCCCCGAGACGTGATCGTAATGCCCGTGGCTCAACACGATCGCATCCGCCTGCCCGAGGTCGATGCCGAGCTTCGCGGCGTTTTGTTCCAGCACCATTCCCTGGCCGGTATCGAAAAGCACGCAGTGGGTGCCGGTCTCAATCCAGTAGGAGAGCCCGTGCTCACCGAGCAGCCCGGCCCCGCGAACGGTGTTTTCGGAAAGGATCGTCAGGCAAATCATTATCTTCTCGACAATAATGAGCATATGCCAATATCACGCAAGCCCTATTTATGAAATCTTCCGACGACCGCCTTCCTATGACCGTCTTTCCCGGCTTTTTGGGTTCGGGAAAAACGACGTTGATGAACCACCTGCTCGCCGCGATGGACCGCAAGCGGGCGGGGGATTGGAGTTTGCACTTGCCGATCAGGGAATTGCCAGCAGGCTGCTGCGACGATGAATAGCGTCTCACTCCGAAGGATTTTGCCATGGCTGGCTGTTGTCGCAGCCGTGGCATTGATTGCCTATCTCGTGAATTTCAGCCCGGTGCCCGTCATCGCACATGCCCTCTTGATAGGAGAAGTCCGCGCCGAAGTCATGGGCACGGGCACGCTGGAGGCCCGGGTCAAAACCACCGTTGCCCCCCGGATTTCCGAGCAGCTTGCCGAGGTCACGGTGGACCAGGGGGACGAGGTGAAAGCCGGACAATTGCTCGCGCGGCTTGATGATGGCGAGCTCAGGAGGCAGGTGGAAGTTGCGGAGGCCACATTGGCGGCCGCCAAGGCGACCACGGAACGGGTTCAGGTGGATGAAGTGCGCGCTCGCGCGGTCGAGCAGCAGTCCCGCCAGAACCATAAACGGACCTCCGACCTCGTCGGCGCAAAAGTCAGCTCGCCGTCCGAATTTGATAAATCCATTGAGGAGCTGCATATCGCGGAATCCGGGCTGCAGCTCGCCCTTGCTGCCACGACGGAGGCCCGCCAGCAGAGCATCATGGCGGAAAAAAATCTGGCCTTCCAGCACGAGAGGCTCGGCTTTTCGCGGATTCTCAGCCCGTATGACGGGCTCATCACCCGCCGCGACCGTGATCCGGGCGGGGTGGTCGTGCCGGGGGCATCCATCCTTCAGCTTGTTTCAACCGACGAGATCTGGGTTTCTGCCTGGGTGGACGAAACCGCCTCGGCCGGCTTGGCTGTCGGCCAGCAGGTGCGCGTTGTCTTCCGCTCCGAACCGAAAAAATCTTTTGTCGGAGAAGTCGCGCGGCTCGGTCGGGAAACCGACCGTGAGACCCGCGAATTTCTGGTGGACGTAAGGGTTCGCGAGCTTCCGGCCAACTGGACGCTTGGCCAGCGCGCGGAGGTTTTTATCGAGACCGGCCACAAGGCGCAGGCGGTCGCGCTGCCGCAGCACTTTCTCCAATGGCGTGGCGGCATGCCCGGAGTGTTTGTCGCGGATCATGGTCGGGCCGAGTGGCGCAATGTGACCCTCGGCTTGCGGGGCCGCGACACCGTGGAGGTCGCCGGGGGGCTGGCGGCGGGCGATGTCGTGATCAGCCGGCCGGATCCCCTGCAACCCCCGCTGCGGGAAGGCCAGCGCGTCGCCACCGAATGAATCTCGCTGCCAAAGACATCCGCCACAATTTCGGACGGTTTGCGCTGACGACTGTCGGCATCGGCATGCTCCTGATGATTGTCATGGGGATGGGCGGGATTTATCGCGGGCTGATCCGCGAGGCGACTTTGCTTGTCGGCTCAATCGGCACCGACCTCTGGGTCGTGCAGGGAGATACGCGCGGGCCGTTCGCGGAAATCTCCCGCCTGCCGGAAAACATGGAAGACCGGCTTCGCTCCGTGCCCGGCGTAGCCAGCGCGCGCCGGTTTGTTTCCCACACAATCCAGCGGGAACATCGCGGGAATCAGCTCCGAATGGTCGTGCAGGGGCTCTCATGGCCGGAAGATCGCGGGGAATGGATTCCCCTCGTGGCCGGACGTGCGCTCCGTCAGGCTCACTACGAAATGATCGCCGACCGTTCTCTCGGACTCAAACCCGGCGAAAAAATCTCCCTGGGAAAGGACACCTACGAGGTTGTCGGCATCACCAGCGGCATGGTCGGTTCTGGTGGTGACGGACTCGGATTTTTTACAATCAGCGATGCGCAGCGGATCCAGTTCGATGTGCCGGGCGAGGCGACGCGGTTGGAGCGCCAGGCACGTCGCGCCCGCGCGGAGTCCATTGACATCGGCCGCCAGCAGCCGCTGCTGCTCGAGCGCGCCGCAGGGGCATCCGACGGAATTCCGGCATTCGCCCCGCCGCAGCTCAGCGCGGTCATGCTCACCCTTGAGCCCGGCGCTAATGTCTCAAAAGTGACGGAGACGATATCCACATGGCCGGATGTCACTGTATATTCCCGGCAGCAGCAGATGGACCTTTTGCTCTCCGGCATGGTGGACAAGGCGAAGCGCCAGCTCGGACTCTTCCGCGTGCTTCTTATCATCATCTCGACGATCATCATGGCGCTCATCATTTACACACTCACTCTGGATAAAATCCATGACATCGCGATGCTGAAGCTGATGGGTGCCCGCAACGGCGTGATCGTCGGGCTGATCCTCCAGCAGGCACTGCTGATCGGCGCGCTCGGCTACGCGCTCGCCTACTGGATGGGCACGCTCGCATTTCCGGGATTCCCGCGCCTCGTCGTGATTGAAAACCAAGACCTCCTCTCGCTGGCGGCCATCGTCGTGGCGATCTCCGTCCTGTCCAGCCTCATCGGCATCGGCAAAGCCATGCGCGTCGAGCCAAACAAGGTGCTTTGATGGATGCCCCCGCCGTTGAGGCCGTCGGCCTGACAAAAATATACGGCTCCGGCAACACCGAGGTCGTCGCGATGCACGACGTCTCTGTCACCCTGGCCCGCAGCGAAATCGTCGCATTGCTCGGCCCGAGCGGCGCGGGGAAATCGACCTTTCTAACAGCCATCGGGCTCATCAACCCTCCCACCTCCGGGCGCATCATCATCGGAGGCGAGCCGGTGATGGATGCCAGCCGCGCATTGGTGGACGTGCGTGCCTTCCGGCGGCAGCACCTTGGGTTTGTCTTCCAAAAAGCCAACCTCATGCCTTTTCTCAATGCCTGCGAAAACGTGGCTCTCGCGATGGAGATCAACGACGTCGCCCCGCGTGCGGCCCGCAAGCGCGCGATGGAGCTTCTCGACTACCTCGGCGTTACCGATCGTGCAAAAAACCTTCCCGACGCCCTCTCCGGCGGCCAGCAGCAACGGGTCGCCGTCGCCCGTGCGCTCGCCAACCACCCCAGCCTGCTCCTCGCCGATGAACCCACCGCCGCCCTCGACAGCCATCGCGGACGCCAGGTCATGGAGCTCTTCCGCAAAGTCGCCCACGAACAGGGCTCGGCTGTGATTGTCGTGACGCATGACCATCGTTCTCTCGATGTCTTCGACCGGACCTACGAGATGGAAGATGGCCGCCTCCAATTCTCAGCAAAAAATGCCCCTTCCCCGGCCTCGTCGTAGCCGTTCGACGCCACGGTTCAAAATTGCAACGCCCAAGCCCCGCCCCCCGGCAACGCGAGCTCCCACCGATTCTCAATCATTATCTTCTCGACAATAATGAGCATATGCCAATATCACGCAAGCCCTATTTATGAGACCTTCCGACGACCGCCTTCCTGTGACCGTCCTTTCCGGCTTTTTAGGATCGGGAAAAACGACCTTGATGAACCACCTGCTGGCAGGGATGGACCGCAGGCGGGTGGCGGTGATTGAAAACGAGCTTGGCGAAATATCGATCGACCACCATCTCGTCCTGCGCACCGATCTGGGGTCGATGGAAAGCGTGCAGGGTCGCACCTGCTGCACGGCGCGCGAGGAGTTTCTTCGCCTCCTGCATCTGCTCGCACGAGCCAGAAAGCGCTACGACCGCCTCCTGGTTGAAACCACCGGAGTCGCGCACCCCGGCATGGTGGCCCACGCGATCCTCGGCGACCCGTTTCTCAAGGAACACATGAGGCTCGACGGCGTCGTGACTGTCGTGGATGCCAGGCACATCCTCGACCATCTCGGACAGGATGGCCATGCGGACGAGCAGGTCGCCTATGCCGACCTGCTGGTCATCAACAAGGTGGATCTCGTTTCCGAGAGGGAGCTCCGGCATGTCGTGGATTCCATGGCCAGCATCAACGCCGGGTGCGAACACATCTTTGCGCAGGACGCCAAAGTGCCCGCGGGAAACATCCTCGACATTGGCGGGTTCGATCTGAAGCGGATCGAGAGGGGAGTCGGCGGGTGTTCGAGCAACGGGAGCGCCAAGCCTAACACCAAAACCCACGGGCATGAGATTCAAACCGTTTCCCTCACCGTCCCCGGCGACCTCGATGGGGACAAATTCCGCGACTGGCTGGGAGAATTTGTGGAGAAGCATGCGGCGGATCTTTTCCGCAGCAAGGGGATCATTGCCATCCGGGATGTGCCGGAGCGCATGGTTTTCCAAGGCGTTCACGGCATGTTCCGGATCACGCTCGGCCAGCAGTGGGCGCAGGAGGAACGTCTCACGCAGGCGGTCTTCATCGGAAGAAACCTCCGGCGCGACGACATCGTGGCGGGAGTGGAGTCGTGTCGGGCATGAGGCGAATTCCGGGAAATAATCGGAAACAACGAACCGCGAACCTCCGTGTGAGCCCAATATTTCACGGCCGGGATGGAGCCTCGACAGGCCGGCGATCCGTTCCCCTTTCAAAGTTTTCCGTTCATGGAATGGTCGAACGGGCACAAAACCCGTGTGGTCACCGGATAGCCCCGGGCGCTTTGAAAGTGACGACGACAGCGCCCCGGAGGTCGCCATCCCGGAAATCGATGGCCTGGTCCTCAGGGTAGATCTTGCGGATGGCGGCGAGCACGGAAGGTGAAATTTGCTGCGGGGTTCCATGGCAGGCAAGGCAGGTCACGGCCAGCGGGATCGGGCGGTAGTAGCGCAGCTCGGTTATGCCGGAATCTGCTTTGACTTCGCGGAGGAGGCCGGTTGGCTGCGGAGCCTCCCGCGACCAATTCTTGAGAAGCTCCTCGAGCACAGCTCGGTCTGCGGCGTCGGGCAAATTATCCGGGTTGCGGGTCCGGACGCCAATCCTGCGAACGGATTGGACTCCCTCAAATGGCCCGGCGGTCCCGTCCGTGAGCGGGATGGCCGCAGCCTTGCAGAACGGGATGGCCGCCTCCACGCCATTCTGGGAGATCTGTTTCTGCAATGTTTCGCCGAGGTTTCGAAAAAAGAGCGGCAGCAACCTGCTCACCCGTGGCGGAAAGATCTGGCTGCCGCAATTCGGGCTCCCCGGCGGAGCAGTCAGGCAAAAAGGACGCTATCAAGCCGGAGAGGACACCCAGAAATACCATGGTTTTCACAGCGTATTGAATATTGGATACGATAACCCGCAGGATGCGATTGTCGAGTTCAGGAAAAAATTCCGAGGTGGCAGGGATGCCAAGCCGGGGCGCCCCTCGAGGGAAGTCGGCGCGCTCGGCGTTCACGCCCTGCCAATCATCGTCTTGGCCGGTTTTCATGCAAATCAGAATGTCTGTCCTGCCATGGTTCGGAAGTCACGAGGGTTTCCGGGTTGCACCCGGATGCAATCGTCGTGATGAAGGCGGCGTGATCCACCGGCGGGCGCGGGAGACTGGCCGCCTCGGCGCGCTGCGGCAATCCGGCGCTGGAGCCAGAAAGTCCGGGCCCGATGTGCGAATGGCGACTCACTGCACCAGCTGATGTTCGTGGTCTTTCTCAAGACAGAAACATTCACCTTGCGCAGTCATGTTACGAGCATATGCTTAAAACACATGGCACATCTCCCGTTCCTTCTGACCAGCCATCCCTGCGACGTCCCATGCAAACATTGAACGAATGCATTCCGTGTTTCGTGCGGCAGGCGGAGGAAGCGGTCGCCTTCGCCACCAGGGATCCCGCGCGGAGGGAGAAGATCCTGCGGCAGATTCTCCATGCGCTGGCCGATGCCGACTGGGCGGGAAGCCCCCCGGCCATCGCGCAGCGCCTGCACCGCATCATCCGTAAAGAAACCGGCGAATCTGATCCGTATCGCGGCGTCAAGGAACGGATGAACGGGCTGGCGCTGGAGGCATTGCCCTGTTGTGGGGAAAGCATCGCGAAAGCTGCGGATCCCCAGGAAGCCGCCGTGCGGGTTGCCGTGGCAGGGAATCTTTTGGATTCCGGCGCGAAGATCCAAATCCAGCCCGAGAACCTGCCACACTTGCTGGCCACCCTTTGGGAGCGGCCGCTGGCCGGCGATCCGCACGAGCTTTTCCTCGCGGCGGAAAAAGCGGAACGGATCCTCTATCTCGCCGACAACGCAGGAGAGATCGTCTTCGACCGGCTTCTGCTCAATTTTCTGCCCATCGAAAAAGTGACACTCGCCGTGCGGGGGCGTCCGATCCTCAACGATGCGCTGCGCGGGGATGCGGAGGTCGCCGGCTTCACCGGTCTGGTCCCGGTGATCGACAACGGCTCCGACGCGCCGGGAACAGTTCTGGAGGATTGCTCGGAGGAATTTCGTGAGTATTTTGACCGGGCCGGCCTGATCATCTCCAAAGGCCAGGGAAACTACGAGACCCTCTCGGCCGTGCGGGCTCCGATCTTCTTCCTCTTCACCGTCAAATGCCCGATCGTGGCCGCCCAGATCGGAGAGCCGACCGGGACGATGATCGCAAAAAAATCCGCGTTATGGGCCGCATCCCATCTCGGTGCCAAATTATGAACAATCCAATAATAAACCACGATGTGCAGGATTTTGAAATGCAGGTGCTGACGCGAAGCCGGGAGGTTCCCGTGCTGTGCGATTTCTGGGCCCCCTGGTGCGGGCCGTGCGTGATGTTCGGCCCGCTGCTGGAAAAAGCGGTGGCGGAGTCGGGTGGGCGCTGGGAATTGGCAAAACTCAATGTCGAGGAGCTCCCGGCCATCGGCCGGCGATTTGGAATTACCGGAATTCCGGCAATCAAGCTTTTCCACATGGGGGAGGTCATCGCGGAGTCCATCGGGGCGATGGGCGAGCGGGAGCTGCGCGCGTGGCTGGACGCGAGCCTGCCGGGACGCGAAACCCTCTCATGAGGAACGCGATGTCTGCGCCGATTTCCAACACGGCCGCAACATTTCGCGCCGTTGCCGTCCTCGGAGCCAGCCCGAACCCCGAACGCTACTCGAACATGGCGATTGTTCTGATTAAAGCGATGCACACTCGTCATGCTGAAGACCGGCCAGTTCAAATTTTATGAAAAAAATCCCCGAATCCGTCATCAAAGCCTGGGAAGACCCCGAGCCGATCGCTGTCCTCGCCACCGTCGCCCCTGACGGCACGCCGAACGCGATCTATGCCGGCTGCATAGGACGTTTCGACGACTCGACATTCTTCGTCGCCAACAATTACTTCCACAAAACCAAAGAGAACATCCTTGCCGGATCGAAGGCTTCGCTCCTCTTCCTCACGAAGGAGAAAAAAGCGTTTCAGATCAAGGGCTCCATCGAACTGCAGGACAGCGGCCCGGTCTTCGACGAGATGAAGCGGATCAACCCGGAGAAATACCCCGGCCATTCGGCGGCGGTCCTTCACGTCGAAACCGTCTTCTCCGGCGCGGACCAATTGGTCTGAATTCCTTATCGAAGTATCGGGCGCAAGGAGCGCCGACTTGAGGGCAAGCACCTGAACCGGCAGCGGTCCGATCAGGTAGATGAAAGCGGGGTGCCCGGCATCACCATGAATTTGGCGGATGCGCGCACGGCGAGCGATCCCGCCTGGTGGACCTCAGCGCTGCACAGATAGACCCCGTGCCGGTTCGATTCGACCCACCCGGTCACGTGAACCGGGTCGGTGACATTCACGCTTTGCAGGTAGCGGATCGTGAGTTCGGCAGTCACTCCGGCCGTGCCTCTCGCAAAAAGCGCATGGACGATCGCGCTGTCCAGCAGGGTGGCGATCACGCCGCCATGCACGCGGTCCTGATAGCTCCGGAATGCGGCGGATGGCTGCCAGACCGCCGTCGCGACTCCATCCGCCCCCACATCAAAATGCAGGTTCAGCCCGCTGTGATTGCAGACCCCGCAGGCGAAACACTCGCGGTGGAGGTTTTCCAAAGCGTCTTTTTCAGTGATGATGGCCGCAGTCGTGTCCATCGTGCTCGTGATGACTTCCATTGCAGCGGGAATTCTCCTGGTTTGCACGCGGCAATTTTCCCTGCAGGCAGGCCTCGGCCAGTTCGGATGGATCCGACTCTCCGCCGGACAGATAGGTCTCAATCCCCGCATCCGCCAGCATGAGCAGCGCGCGTTCCCCGATCGCCGATACGATGACGGCATCCACCTTCTGCGCGGCAAGCCACTCCGGCAGCGACCCCGGCTTGTGCTCCGGCGCGGAATGATTCTCTCCCACACCAGCGGTGGCCGACTTGCTGTCCGCATGGAAAATCAGAAATTCCCTCGCCCCTCCGAAGTGTTCGGAAAAATTCCCGTCCGCCATCGGGATGGCGATGGTTCTTTCTCCCCGGTTCGTTTCGTCTTTGACACACATAAGAAATGAGCATATGCTCACTAAATTGCCTGTCAAAACTTTTCCAAATGGCCCGCCCACCCTGTCCACGCACCATTTTGCATACCCCGCCGTCCACCTATTTCAAGCCGGCCGGCATCCCGCTCCGCGACCTGGAGGAAGTTGTCCTGGCCGCAGATGAACTGGAAACCATGCGCCTCGCGTGCTGCGAGGGCCTTTACCATGCCGACGCGGCAAAACGCATGGGGATCTCCCGCCAAACCTTCGACCGGATTATTCGCAAAGCCCGCTGCAAAGTGGCCGGCGCCCTCGTTCACGGCCACGCTCTCCGCATCGAAAACTCTGAGGGGATTCCCCTCAACTGATCGGGGACCGGCACTTGTCTCAGCGGGCTCCCGCACAGCATCCGCCAGATAAGGCGCCGGCAAGGATTTTGTTCGCGTCCGCCTGGCTAAGGACAGAGGGGCTGTATTGCTCTCCTCTGGCTTCAAGATTTCTGACAAAAGCCCGGAAATGGTTGCCGGAGGCGGCTTCCAGATTTGCCAAAACCGCCTTGTCCGATTCGGATTTCAACTCGGCCTGCATGCTGCGCAAATCGGCAATATCCTTCTCTTCGATCAACGCCCCGGCCCGCAGGGCGGCGGTCTCGGACTCGCCCCCCTGGTTGCGGAGCCTGTCAAACAGATCATTCAGTCCGGAAGTTGCGAACTTTTGGCCGCTGGCACTCCGGGGAAGTGGCACCCGGCTGTTTTTCAATATGCCGGCCATGGCCTCGCGATGCATCTGTTCCGAACGGGGGATGCTCTGGAACGGGCGCACTTCCGGCCACTGCTTTCCAAAAGCGACATAGAGGTCGTGCGCCAGAATTTCCTCCTCATAAAGGGCTGCCAATCGCCCACCAAGATCGCCGGATCCCGAAGCTGTTTTGTCGGATCCATGGGCTGGCGGGACGATTGCTGAAAGGAGTAGTGCCAGGATGGCAGGCAATGTTTTCATTGTTTTTTCTTCCGGGTGAACGAGCACAAACATCCTCGCACATGCCATACAATAAAACAACACGTCCGCCCTTTCCGGGTTTCCACGCGCAAGCGCAATGAGGGAAAAAAGGCAGTTATTTGTTGCTTATATGAGCATATACCCATATAGTCATCGCATGAACAAAATCTTAGCCGGTTGGAAAAGCGAATGGAAGGCGGGATCGAGATGAGCCGGTTTCTGATTCCCATATTGATTGGCTGCGCCATTGGTGCGGCGATGGGGTATTTCGGGCAATGCACCTCCGGCGCGTGCCCGCTGACCTCGACCTGGTGGCGCGGGGCGCTGTATGGCGCGACGCTCGGCGGGCTCTTTGCCTTTTCCAGCAACCGATGAAAATCTTTCTCATTGTCGCGGCGGTGATCCTCACCTTTTACGTGGCCACCCGCCTGTTCACCCGGCCGACGTATTCGCTGCAGGATGCGGAGAAGCGGATCGCTTCGGGCGAGGCGCTCCTCATCGACGTGCGCGAGCCCCCGGAGTATGCCTCGGGGGTCGCCGGCCCCGCCCACTTGCTTCCGCTGAGCGACCTGCAGGGATCCCGCTCCCGATGGAAACCGTTTCTCGATCAGAACCACGACAAGGAATTGCTCGTCTACTGCCGATCCGGAAACCGTTCAGGGATCGCGGCGGGGATCCTGCGCAGCGAGGGATGCAAGGCAACGAACATCGGCGGCTACGGTGCCTGGATGTGCGCGGGACTTCCCACGCGGAAGCCCTGAGACGTGATTGCGGCCATGGCCAAACAATCAGTGTGCGCGGGTAGGATGAGATGATCTCGGCCCGCTGCCGGGTTCGGGCTTCGAGGCAACCAGTTTCCCCGTCTGGAGAATGCCTTCAGAACGATTTTTGCGGAGCGATTTTCGTCACGGATCCGACCGTCGGGTGCGTGCGCATGATCTTTGAGAACCTGAGGGCCGAGGGCTTGAGCTCGCGGGTTTTTGTCTCCGGGTTCATGTGGGCGAGCCCGAAGGTCGCCTTGTAGCCGTAGTGCCATTCGTAGTTGTCGGCGAGCGACCAGGCGAAGTATCCCCGCACGTCGCTGCCGTCGCGGATGGCGCGGCCGATCGCGGCGAGGTGGTTCTGCATATACCACTCGCGCTTGTTGTCGTCCGGAGTGGCGATCCCGTTTTCGGTGATCATCATCGGCTTGCCGTAGCGTGTGGTGACGCGGCGGATTTCCTTGTAGAGTCCTTCCGGATCGATCCGCCAGCCCATCATCGTGAAATGCTTTCCACGCATCGACGGTCCCGCGAGGAGGGAGATCGGGCCGGGGGCCTGCGAGTAGTAGTAGTTGATCCCGAGAATGTCGCAGACGTCGTAGATCCGGTCGAGGTGGTCGGTGTTCCCGTGGATCATCGTGTTGTAGATGAGGCCGCCCGGGTCGAGCGGGGCGCGTTCCCACCAGGGAAGGGCCTCGACACTCACGACCTTCGCCGAGGGTTTGATCGCCTTGATCCGCGCTGCCGCGTCCCGGAACATTCCGGTGCTGGCATCGATCGCCTTCCAGTAATGCCCGATGGCGAGCGTCATCGCGGGCGGCCACTGCGCGACAATGTAGGCGGTCGTGATCTGCCCGTTCGGCTCGTTCTGCGGGGCGTAGAACTTCGTGTAGGGAGCTGTCGCCTTGACCATTTTATCCACATAGGCGTTCCAGCGTTCGCGGGCCATCGGGTGGAGCCAGTTCGACTGGCCAGGGTTTTTCTTGTCGTAGAGCCAGTCCGGGAACGTGAAGTGCCAGAGGCAGACGACCGGCTCGATCCCGAGTTCTTTCAGCTTGCGGGCCATGCGGGCATATCCGCGGATCGCCTCCTCGTTGTAGACGCCCGGCTTCGGCTCGACGCGCGCCCACTCGATGCTGAACCGGTAGTGGGTTGGACGGATCTTCATCAGCGCCTCCAGGTCCTTTTCGAAATCCGTCCAGCTGTAGAGTGCGTTCCCGCGCGGCGGGGCCTTGCCCTGCGAGACGAGCACGTCCCAGTCGGTCGAAAACCATGCCGGCGTCCCCGGCTTCACGGCGGGATCCTCGTATTGGTAGCTCGCCGTAGAAATTCCCCATGCGAACTTTTCCGCCGGGTTTGCAGACGGAACTTTCCCGACCTTCGGGGCCGGGTCGAAACGGCCGAGCGGGTTGATCGGGTTCACGCAGCCCGCAAGAAGAAGTGCTGCCAAAGAAGCCGCGCCGGAAACAAGCCGAAATACGATGCGATTCATCATGTGGGACATAACCCGCCGGCAGGCCGGATAGGAAGTCGAAACCGCGCCCCATGAAAACATTTGCCGGGCAAGGCTGAAATTTGACACAATGGCAAGGCTTCCCCAGCAGACGCCTTGAATACAATTGCCCTGGAATCCGCAGAGAAAGAACTCGCGCGACATTTGCTGAGCGGAAAAAGCGTGCGTTCTCCGAACGGCGCAAACCGCGTGCGCCATCTGGTTCAAGCTGCACTGATGTCTCCCGCCAACCAGCGGATGTGTCGGCAATACGGGGTCGCCGCCAGCGAGCTCAGCCTGGCCTACACGGAAATCGTCGCCGCCATGAGGCAGCCGTTTGTTTCAGGACAGAAGGGGCAGCTCGCCCCGACGTCCCTGTTTACCAATCCGGTGGAGCTGGAGAACTTTTTGATGGAGATCCATCGGGCGACCCACGGCCAGACCGCTCTCCAGCGGCGCCTTGCGATCATCGAGTGCGCGAAGCGCAGGGCCACCCTTCTTGCGGAAGGAGCTCCCAAACAGAGCATCGAGATCACGCGCTCCAAACTGCTCAAGGCCTCGATTGCATCCAAGATGCCGATTTTGCTTCTCTGCGCGATCCTCGTGGTCGCCGTGGTCCTTATCGCGGCCTATCTGCTCTGAATTTTCCGGTGTGCGTTGTTGTGTTGCCGGTCAGCGCGGGTTTTCATTGACAGGAGCCTGCAGGGAGACCGGGCCGAGGAGGCCGGACTCCTGGAGAGGGTCATCTTTTTTCCAGAGTCTGTGGGATGTGAACGTGAGGCGTCCGGTCGGGCTCGGCTTGCCATCCGCCACCCACTGCGGCCAGTCATCCAGGGTTCCGGCTGCTTTGCGCTGGCTGTCCTCCGGAAGATTCTCATCACCGATCAGGCGGTTTGCCCAGAGATTGACGGCTTGGATTTCGAGCGCGTTGTCACCGGCTTTTGCCGCGCCCGTGATGCCCACCCGGAACGGAGGCTTCCAGAGTGTTCCGAGATCCTTTCCGTTGAGCGAGACCTCCGCGATCACCGCGACTTTTCCCAGGTCGAGAAAGAGGGGCTTGCCGGCAAGGTCGGACGGGATGTTGATCGTCTTGCGATAAACGGCCGTGCCGGAATAATAGCGGATGCCATCCTCCGGGCGTTTGCTCCAGTCTTGGAGGGAAGCAAATTCGACGGGTTGTTCAGGCCCGCCCCATCCGGGATCGAAGGACACCTTCCAGGGGCCGGTGATTTCCTGAACAGCCCGGTATTCGGTCCAATTTTTTCGGGAGGAGGATGAGGCCGGATTCTTGTCGCGGAAGACCACAAAAAGCGAGCCGCTGGGCTCGAAGCGCAGGGGGACCTTGGTCAGGCCGTCCTTTTCTTCAAAGTCCGCTGCGGGCGCCATCCGCCCGGTATCCGGCTGCCACAATTCCGGCTGCCTGCCGCTGGTGCGGAACGTGCAAACCGCCTCGACTTCCTGCAGTTCCGGGTTGGCGACAAAATAGACGTCCGCCCCGTCGATATTCCTGTGAATGAACCCGAGCTTTGAAGCGGGTTCGAAGTCGGGCGGAACATCCAGTTTGGCGAGGGCTCGCGCGGCAATCTCTAGGTCCTGAGTGGAGTCCGCCGGTCTCCTTCCCCTGGCTGGAACTTCGCTGACATCGCCCCACGGAGGAGCGCCGAGGGCTCCAAGTTCGCGCGTCTTCGTCCACCGGGGGCCGGGGCTGGAATCAGTTTGCCATCCTTCAGGAGCGGATTCCGCCGCCTCCCAGGAACCGCCGGTGAAAACGTCCCCGATGCGACCGTCGCGGTATTGAATTTTGACGGCTCCGAGCAGGCCGGCAGGGTTGGGCTGGTCGGTTGTGTTTTCTGCGAGGACGGCGATGATATTCGGGCCGGGGTTGAGCTTGTCGGTGATGGGGAATGCGGGTGCCTGCCTGTGGTTGTCTCCGGAGCCGATGAGGATGCCATTGACCCAAAGTGTGAACTCGTTGTCGGCGGCCATGACGATGAGTGCGGCCTCCACGTCGCCCTCCACATTCACGATGCGGCGGAAATAGCGTGTGCCGGGAGGCATGGAAAGACCCTTTGCGCCATCGTTGAACCAGATCCATTGAGCTTTCGTGAGCAGGCCGGGCGATGTCCCGACTTCGTAGGACGGGAGCGGATTTCCGGCCAATTCGCGGCCCCAGATGACGAAGCCTTTGCCGAACGGCCTTGTCGTGAGCTCGGCGGGAGGCTCGCCTTCGCCCCAGAGTTCGCGGGCGAGAGCACGGACTTCTTCGTCGCAGGCCGGATAATCGCGGAGGCCGGGCGATTTGAGCGGCGGCAAGCCAAGGACTGTTGCGCCATCCTTCACAAGATCGCGAATCCTGCCGAGCAAGGCGGGGCTCATCGTTTCCGATTGCGGCAGCACCAGCATCCGGTAGCTCATCCCGTCTGGAAGGACGATCCGTCCGTCCCTGACCTTCATCCGCGAAAGCACCTCCGTCGGACATCCGTCGAAGTTGTAGCCGGGATGGGGTGATCCGGGTTTCACCGGCGATGAGAAGGACTGTGGAGAATTCTCCGTTGCCAAAAAGCAGAGGTCCGCGACGAACAGCCCTTTTTGCAGGAGGAACTGGCAGCGGGCGAGGTAATCATGCCACGGCTTCGACTGGTTCCACCATGTCTGTGTGCGCTCGTAGTGCTGTCCCCATGGCCCCATGCCGATGCCGGGTGATCTGTCCGGATTTGTCCACGGCTGGGCGGCATAGCGGTGGAAAACGAACCGGTTGACTCCCTCGCAGAATGCGCGGTCACCGAGCGCCTTCAGGAGTGCCGGGTGGCCGAGCCAGCGCTCGTCTTTTGATGCCGTGAACGCTTCGGCGCCGAGGATTGGCTTTCCGTAGACGTGGGCGGTCGAGGCCATCTCGCGGGAGCTGGGATTCAGGTCGGACTTGTTCGGATCGGCTGGACGCCACCAGAATTCCGACATCGGTTCGTCCGCGCATCCCGCGAACCTCATGTCGTCAAAAGGCCCGTTGCCATACGCCTCGATCGTCAGCCGCATGTCGTGCTTGTGGGCGAGTTCGGCGAAATATCCGGCGTAGTTTTCATGCAGCAGGTCACCTCCGGTCGCCCGCATGTCCCACAGGAAACGCTCAGAAACTTCCGGACTGTCCACGATGCGGCCGGCGAGGACCGGGAGCAGCGGGAGAGGGTCGTAACCGCGGAGGCGCTGGAAGTCCCCGCGGAATTTCGGCGTCCAGTTCTGCGAGCCCGTTTCCCAGCTGTCGATGTGAGTGGCGACAAAGGTTTTTCCGACAAGCGGAGAGCTGTCGCCGATCACCTTTGCCATCAAGCCGTCGAAATGCGCCTTGGTCGCCTCCCGGCTGAACTTGTCGCTTTCCAGTCCCCGTCCGCTTTCAGGTGCCGGGTGGTTGTCTTTTCCCGTGGTCGTATGGCCGAATCTCAGGATCGTCCATTCGCCGGCGGGAACGGCCCACTTGAGGAGCCCGTCCGCGCCGAGTTTGGCGGTCAGGTCGACGATTTTGTCGCGTGGGATGACGCTGGCCTCCGGCAGGTCCGGATACGATGCGCGCGATGGAATTTCCTCGCGTGTCAGGCCGGATTTGCCGGCGAGTCCGGAGAGGAAGCGGGGCGAGGGAGGGGTCGGGAACGCCAGCACGGCAATGTCGCGGTAGAAATCTTTTTCGGCTTTTGGCTGCGGGAGCCGGGCTTCGAGCTTCGCGGGGCCGCGAGTCTCCGTGCTGCTGTAGACGACCTTTTGCATGGAGAGTTCCGGGGTGACCCACGGGCCGCCGCTGCCGCACCAACCGGCATCGTTGTTCATGTTGACCTTCAGGCCGAGGCGGTCGGCCTCGCTGCACAGATGCTTGAACAGGGCCCGCCACTCCGGCCCGCCGAACGCCGCAGGCCCGGTTGGGGTTCCCTGTGCGGTTTCCATGTAGAGCAGCCCGCCGATGCCGGCGCGCCTCATGGCTTCGAGGTCGGCCGTGATTCCCTCGCGGCTGAGATTACCATCCAACGGGAAGTAATAGACCCACGGCCGCGCGGAATCGGGGGGATTCACGAATTGCGCGGACAGGTCGGTCATTTCCGCATTCGCCGATGCGATACTGCAGACGGCGAGGAGAAGAAACGGGAGCTTTTTCACAAATATATTTCCGGTGGGTAAAACCGTTAACGCAATAATGGCTCAGGGGATTTGCAACCTGGCCTCGGTTTGCAGTCTGACCGGCCCGAGGAGTCCGGAGTCGGGGAGCTTGTCGGTCTTCTTGTAGTGAGTGAAAGACGTCCACGTGGTCCTGTCAGCTTCCGGCAGCCCGGCATCTCCGATGAGGCGGTTTGCCCAGGTGTTGACCGCGCGGACGACGAGCTCATTTGTTCCGGGCCGCAATGCTTTTGTCACGTCCAGCCGGAACGGGGGCATCCAGACGATTCCGAGCGGCCTGCCATTGAGCGAGACTTCCGCCAGCTCCCGGACCTCTCCCAGGTCGAGCCAGATGGTCCGGTTGCCGCCCAGCATCCCATCGGGCAGCGTGAATTCCTGACGATATTCCGCAGTGCCCGAGAAAAACCGGACAGCCGGGTGGGTATTCCACGGGATGAGGCGTTCGAAAACCTGAGGGGCCGGCTTGGCCGGGCCTTCGAAGCTCACCTTCCACGGGCCGGTCAGTTCCAGCGGCTGAGGCATGGCGGGCACTGTGACGCTTGCTGTTTTGTTCTGCGGATTTGCAAACGCATACTTGCCGGGCACAGATGCCTCCATCACGGCACTGCCATCCTGCTGAATCCACACATCGGGAAGTCCGGGAGCCGGGCCGTTGTCGAGCGGCCACAAGGAGGTTCCGTCGCGGGAAACACTCACAAAGTTTGTTCCGGCAGGATCGGGTCCGAAAACCACGAAAACAGATTCCGACGGAGTAAGCTCGAGCGGGATTTCTGTGCGTCCGTCCGCATCGCGAAAAACCGCGAGCTTCCGGATCACGCCGGTCTCGGGATTCCAGATTTCCGGTGCACGACCGGCGGTGCGGAACGAGAACGTGGCACGTATGGGATCGCTGCCGCCGTTGGCGAGGAAGTAGATATCCCGCCTGCCGTCCGTGCGGTGGTGCCAGAAAACCTTCGGGTCCTTTGCCGCTGTGGTCCACGAGAGGTCCGGCTTCACGCCGAGGAGGGCGAGCGCGGCGTCCACGGGCATGCCGGTGAGGACGCGCCCCTTGCCGACGCGGCGGTCCTGCTGGGAATCGGTTCCCCAGAGCGCGGTGACATTCCCGGAAAATTCTCCATCCGCCGCCTGGCCGCCCTGCAATCCCCCCCGGGCGGTTGGTTTGGGGCCCAGGATGGCTCCGCCTGCTTCGACGAGTTCACGGAGCTTCTTCACGGCGTCGAGCGTCATGACATCGCGGTCGGGGAGCACGAGCAGGCGGTAGCGCGCGCCGCCCGGGGTGGAGACAATCCCGCTGTTCTCCACCGTGAGCTGACGGAGGAGGTTTTTTCCGCCCGCCCAGTCGTTGGCGTAGCCGGTGGGGGCGTCCCAGAAGATTTGTCGGTCTGCGAAGTCGGGATCCACGATGGATTCGTCGTCACCGAGCAGGCGGCAGAAATCCGCGACCGTGCGTCCCTGGCGCAGCATCACCTGGCTGCGCGCGATGGATTCCAGCCACGGCCCCGCCTGCTTCCACCATGTCACATGCCGGTTGAACGTCGTGCCGTAGTGGTTCATCGTCCAGCCCGGTGCGGGGTCTCCGGAAGGCTGGTGGATCGAGCAGTGAAGGGTGAACTGGTTGCCGCCGGCCGCCAGGATCTTGTCGCCGAATGCCTTCAGATATCGCGGAGCCATGTTCCAGTCGCCCCGGTTGCTGGTGAAAATCTCAACGGGGGTGACCGGTTTCCCGAGCAGGTGCGCTGCGGAGACGGTGTCGCGCAGCCCGCCGCTGATATTTCCGGCGGAAGAAAAATTTCCCAGTGTCCATGCTTCGCCCATCGGGATGTCCACATAGTCGAAATAGTCGAGCGGGCGGTGGATCGGGACCGGGCCCGCGGACGCTTCCGCGAGGAACGCCAGCCCGTGCTTGTTAGAGACGTCCTGCATGGTGCCGTAGAAGGATTCCGAGACCAGATCCCTGAGGGTGCTTCGGAAATCCTCCAGAAACCGCCGGGTGGTATCTGCATCGCCCACCAGCTTCGCGCCGAGAACCGGCAGGAACGGGAGCAGGGAGTATCCGTTGCGCCGCTCGAATTCCGCCGGGAGGTTCTCCGTCCAGTTCTGCCCGCCGGCTTCCCAGCTGTCCACGCTGAACATCTTGAGCGCCGGCGAATCCGCTCCGCCGCCCGTCATGCGTCGCAGCGCCTCCTCGCCATGGCGGCGGACCAGGGCCGGATCGAACTTGTCCACCTCGTAGCCTTCGCCCTCATCGGTCGAGGGATGGTTTGTCTTTCCGTTGGTGGTGTATCCCATGCGCAGCACGAGCCATTCCCCCTGCGGGGCATCCCACAAGAGCGAGCCGTCCGGCTTCATTTTCGACGTGAGGTCAATGGCAAGCGCCGGGTCGAGCGGTCTGTCACCGCCCATCGAAAACGGTTTGAACGCAGCAAAGGTTCCCTTCTCCCGTCCTGTCGCGGCCGCCCAGTCGTTGAACTCGGGATAGGCAAGAGGGGCGCCTCCGGGAGGAAGCAGGTCGAGTTCGGCGACCCAGAAGTGTTGGATGTTTGCGGAGGCGAGGATGCGGAAATATTTCCCGGTGACCGCCGGAAAGTCCGCCACAGCGGAGTTGTTGCCGTTCTGTGTCGCCGTCGCAATTTTCCGCCAGGTTTTTCCGTCATCCGAAGCCTCCAGATCAAAACCCAGAACGCTGTCAGGCTTGAAGCTGAAAAGCGTGCCATACGCGAAAAGGCGTCCGACCGTGACCGGTTCCGGGAATTCGAGGAGGATTTCACGTTTCTCATTTTTTGCGTTGTCCCGGAACAGCGTGTTGCTCAGGATGTCTCCGTCCATCATCTCGCCGGGATTCCCGGTTGCTTTCGGCGCGGTGATTTTCGGTTTTTGGGCGGTCTTGTTGCCCGGGCCGACCGGATATGCCATGACCGCGATGTCCCGGTAAAATCCGCCGATCGTGAACGGCTGCTGAAGCTTGAGCATCCGCTCTCCGCCGCCTGCGATGCGCGTCTCACTCCAGACAAAATACTTCATCGACTGCTCCACCGAGTTCCACGGCCCCCCCGCGGTGGATGAGCCCGCGCAATCCTGAAAACTCAGGACGAGCCCGAGCCGGGACGCCTCCTTCTGCAGATGGCGGATGCCCGCGTCGTATTCCTTCGAGAACATTTTGACGTTCCCCGTCTTCATGTCCTTGCGGTGCTCGGAGAAGACGATCATCCCGCCCACGCCTGCCGACGCCAGCGCCTCCAGGTCGGCGGTGATGCCCGCAGGATCCATGAACTCGTTTTCAAAAAAGAAGAACACCCACGGTTTGAATGGAGCCGGCGGGTGGGCGAACTCTTGCTGCAGGGTTTCGGAGGCCGCTGCTTTTGGAAGAAGAGGGGTGAGGGTGGTCGCGATGAGGGCCGCCAGAGCAAGGGGATTCCGCCACGAAAAATGGGAGCGGGATTTCATGCCGTTTTGATACCAAAACGAGTGGAATAGTCGGCGCGTTCGGCGACCGCGCCCTACCGATGTGTGGTAGGGCGGGTTCGCCGAACCCGCCGTGTTATTAGACCCGTTTGATCGCGTGTTTGGTATCAGACCGGTGCGGCAGCCGGGGCGCGTATTGGTCTCGATGAGAAATGGGGTGGTGGTCATTTGATTTTTACTTCAGTTGTTTTTCAATAAAATCCAGCAGCTCCTGGCACTCGAAGAACGACGGGGTCACCTTGTGTCCCTCCCCGTCGATGATCTTCACGGAGACCGTCCCGCCGCCCGCCTCGTAGCGTTCTTTGAGCAGCGCCCCATTCTCCTCATATGGCACCAGCGTGTCGACATTGCCATGGACAAGGAAGAGCGGGATCTTGTTCGCCAACAATCCCTGCAGGTTGTCGATGGGGTTGAATTTGGCGAGACTCCCGGTCAGTTCGGCCTCGGACATCCGGTAATCTTTTAACACGAAATCCTTGGATTTTTTCATCGGCCAGCTCGAGAGGTTGCAGACCGGATAGATGCCGGCGAAGGCGGTCATCTTGTCCGGATGCCGCATCGCCCATGTAAGCATCATGAGCCCCCCGCGGCTCTGGCCGAGCAAGACCGGCTTTGGGGAATACCCTCTGCGGACCATTTCGTCGTAAAAACCCGTGAATTTTTCCGCGCTGGCGGGAGATCCCCGGACTTCGCCGAGGTTGATTCCGGCCACGCTGATCCCTTTGTCCAGCAGCCGTTGAAAATACCAGGCATGTTCCTGTTTTGGAAGATTGTTCAACGTCGGCGCATACCAGACCCACGGCTTGCCAATGCCGGGGCTTGGCGCGGCCATGAGGAACGCCGGACTGCCATTGACGTCAAACCGTTCGGTGGGCAGCGGCAGATTCTCGGCCGACTGGGCGCGGGGAACCAATGGAAAAGCCAGAAGAAAAAAAGCGAGTAGCCTGATTAAAAACAGGGAGCGGCGTCCCGCCTGTGAAAGCCGCTCACCTGCGCTTGCAAAGTCAGTAGCCAAACGGTCGTGACGATCGTTCTTCCTGCTCGTCACCCAAGTCCACAGATTTCCGAGAGATGGTATGACAAGAAGATTCATAAATTCGGAAAAAACATTTCACCACAAAGACACAAAAGCCACAAAGGAAGGCAGGTGCATACGCATCACCTGATTGTTCCCCTCATGCGCCGGATGCTTCACATCGCCAAGCATGTCTTTCCGTGCCTCTATGTGTTCTTTGAGCTCTTTGTGGTGGGATTCATCTGAGGAATTTCTGTTCATGGTATTTTGCCCCTTTGGGGACGAGTGAGCGGCTTCTCCTGTGGCATTTGGTTTGGACCATGATTGTGGCTAAATAGTGGTCACACCATTTTTACATCGAAGCAGGTTAAATCGACGGACGGTTCGGCGAACCATCCCTACCGGTGGCATGGTAGGGGCACATCGCCGAGGTGCCCGACTTTATCTGCGTATTTGTGTGTTTGACATTACCTGGTCCCATTCCGCAGCGCGTCTCGGTATTTGGCGTAAAGGCTGTCCAGCGACTTGCGCAGCGCCTTCGTGCGATTGAACCATGCGGTTTTGACGGATTCCTTGACCAGCACGGTGTTGTTCGTCTGCTGCCTCTGGATTTCGCTTCGCTCGTCTTTTTCGCGCGAGTATTGCGGCCAGCTCATCATGTAGTTGCGGCGGGCTTCGAGCGACTGGCTCGTCACGCGGGTGTTGGCGTCGGCTTGGGCTGCCCGGTAACCCGCTCCCACCAATGCCTGGTCGCGTTCGTCGAGCGCGGCGATCAGGTTGTCGCAGAGAAGGGAACCAAGTTTGTAGGCATCACCTGATGCCTTCGGAGCTGCTTTGCCTTCGTCCAGCAAATCCTCGCGCAGATAGGTCAAGTGCTGGCGGATGTCGGGCGGCACAGACTGATCCAAGGGAGCGAGCGCCCAGGCAGTCGCATTGGGGGCCTGCACTGAAAGCATTTTCTGAGATGATTCGTCTTTGCTGCCAAGGGCTGTCGGAGCGACCAGCTCCTTAGCGTCCTCCGATTTGGGTGTTGGCGATGGGGGGGCTGCCGTGGCGGCTGTGGTTGACTGAGCTTGGGGCGCGGACACGCTGCCACTCGCTAGCACGCAACGGAAGCCTTGAAAACTGTCGCTGTAACTGGGGGGATGTTTATGCAGCCTCCGATACGCAGAACGTAATACATTCGGATGGTGGTTTTTGAACGCACTCCCACGGATAGAGCGCACTCCCACACCAGCACCATATAAATCCTCGCACCACTGAAAGGCATTACCTCCCATGTCGTAGAGGCCAAAGCGGTTCGCGGCGAAGCTGCCCACAGGGCTGGTGTATTCAAAATGATCAACCTTCAGTGAAGGGCTGTAGTTCCCCGCTCCAATTGGCGGAGGCCATTGCGTGCCCCATGGATACACGGCCGAGTTTTCGCCATTTTCCCAGCGCTCCGCCGGCGTGCTGCCAGTCTCTTTCCCCAAGCCCACCGCCGTGCTCCACTCCAAATCCGTCGGTAGCCGATATTCTTGGGTGGATTTCAGCGTGCCCGCAGTCCGTTCTTTTTCGGTTAGCCATGTGCAGAAAGCCTTGGCGTCGTCCCAACTGACATTTACAGCCGGATGCGTTGGCCCTTGTTCAAAATCCGGTTTCTCCCAAGAGCGCTTCGTCGCTTTGACAAAAGCTTCATAATCCTGAACGCGCGTGTCCCAGATCGAGAACAACACAGCCGTTCCCGGCACCGGCACGAATTTCATACCGAGGCTGTTCGTCCACGGTTCGGGCGATTCATTTGTGTCTTTTCCGCTGGCCGAAAATGACAGGCCACAGAAGAGGAGAATTCCGGCACAGAAAAGCAGACGCGGAAAGAGAAGAGATGATATTTTCACAGTGCTGAGGAGAGGACGGCCAGCATGCGGACCGCCACCGGCAAAATCAAGCTGTTCCCTCGTTTTGAACGCGAAAACCTTACTGGAAAACGTCGCGGCGATGGCCGACTTTCAAGACGAGCACGGTCACCTGCTGATTCCGGATTGCGCACACCAGGCGGTAATCGCCCACCCGATACCGCCACGCTCCTTTGATGGAAAGGAAGGGCTTGCCAAAACATCGCGGATCCGCGGTGGTTTCCAAGTGCTTGGCGATGTACTTCTCAATATCCCGTTGCGCCTGTTTTCCGAGTTTTGAAAACTGCTTTTCCGCAGCGGGATCAAATGCAACCTGCCATTTCACAAACCGTATTTTTTCCTGATTTCAGGCATCGGGACCGGCTTGCCGGGATTGTTAAGAACCGCCATCACATCCGGCAAATCCTCGGCATCTTCCATGGCCTCGCGCAACGCCCGGGCCACCTCTTTCATCTCATTGAACGAGAGGTTGGGCACTTCCCTGACAATTTCTGCGACGCTCATACTCAGAGAACTTTACTGTGGAACCTGCGATGGGTCAATCCGCGTTCCCCAGGGCAAACGCATTTAAATGCGCGTGCAAACCGCATTCTTCCGGGGAGCATACCCGTCTCGGGTGTGGTTTTCGGCGTCCCGCCGAAAAATCGTGTCGGCGGGACGCCAACCCGGACACGCGGGACGCGTGTGCTCCTCAGCAAAAGAGCTTCGCACAATGGCTGTTACGGGCTCTCAAGGACGATGGATTTTAATGCGTTTGCCCTGCCGCGTTCCCGTCCCAAGATCCGTGCGTAACGCCAACGATGTGAGCAAGGGTGAGGCTCCGCCTGTTCAGCGATTCCGGCTTATCCAATACTCCGGTTTCCGGGCACTGTGCGCGACCGCCAATAACCAGAGAGTTGACCCGCGAATGATGAATGGAAGATGGTAGGGAAACGCGCGTAGATTGACCCGCCGATATCCGCCCGGCCGCAGCCGATAAAGATCGGAATGCCCGGCGATCCAAAGAGCGCACCGATCCACCTCTTCCTTGAATCGCCGACCAAGGCCTTCGCTCGCTTCCAGGAAATCGCGTCGAGGAATTCGTCCCTGGCTTCCGGCAAAAAAACAACATTCACGGTGCAAGGCGGCTTTCAGCCTCGCGCATCACATCGTTGTGGGAGATCCCACTGACCGCTCCGCTGTCCACCGCTCTGATCCGACTCTGAATCTCCTGCTCCCATGCCTCGTCAACCTCCGGATCGTCGGGCACATCTCCCATCTCAAGAAGAAAACCCGCCAGGGCAAGACGCTGCCGGGCGGGGAGTTCCAACACCTGCCGCGTGATATTCTCGAGAGTGGCTGGCATGGCCCAAATATTGCAGAAGAAGTCGCGGGGGTCAAAATGACATTTCAGCCAGCGCGAATCGAACGAACGCCTGTTCGATCTGGACGGGCATCATTGGTCCAAAATCGCATTTCGCGTTGAAAAAAGATGCGCGGATTGGAATGAAATCAGTTGCCGCCATTCCGCAGAGCGTCGCGATATTTGGCGTAGAGGCTGTCCAGCGATTTGCGCAGCGTCTTCGTGCGGTTGAACCATGCGGTTTTGACCGATTCTTTGACCAGCACGGTATTGTTCGTTTGCTGCCTCTGGATTTCAGAGCGCTCGTCCTTTTCGCGGGCGTATTGAGGCCAGCTCATCAGGTAGTTGCGGCGGGCTTCGAGCGACTGACTGGTCACGCGGGTATTGGCGTCGGCTTGTGCCGCCCGGTAACCCGCGCCCACCATCGCCTGATCCCGCTCGTCGAGTGCTGCGATCAGGTTGTCGCAGAGCTGTGATCCGAGTTTGTAGGCGTCGGCGGAGACCTTCGGGGCCGCCTTGCCTTCGTCCAACAAATCCTCGCGAAGATAAGTCAAATGCTGGCGGATGTCGGGCGGCACCGACTGATCAAGGGGAGCGAGTGCCCAGGCAGTCGCATTGGGGGCCTGCACGGAAAGTGTTTTCAGAGCTGATTCGTCGGTGCTGGCAGGAACTATTGGAGCTGCCTGCTCCTTTGCGGACACCGATTTGGGGGTTGGCGATGGGGTTGCTGCCGTGGTGGCTGTGGCTGATTGAGATTGAGGTGCGGTCACGCCGCCTCCCGCCAGCACGCAGCGGAACCCATATGTTCCTTGTCTAGCGTCGACGGAATGATGCCGACGAAACGACGAAAGTAGGTCTTTGGGATCTTGACCAGTCCACGCCCCTCCCCGCAGCACACGATCACCTCTTGGGGAAGGGAATTGGTCTTCGCACCATTGCCAAGCATTGCCACTCATGTCGTAGAGACCAAATCGGTTTGCCGCAAAGCTGCCCACAGGGCTGGTTTTGTCGAAGTCATCTACGTTCAATTTCCCATTGTAGTTGCCGCCGCCACGCGGCGGAGGCCATTGGGTGCCCCATGGATACACGGCCGAGTTTTTGCCATTTTCCCGGCGCTCCTCCGGCGTGCTTCCGGTTTCTTTTTCCAGACCCACCGCCGTGCTCCACTCCAAGTCCGTCGGTAGCCGGTATTCTTGCGTTGCGGTCAGCGCGCCAGCGCTTCGCTCGTTTTTCGTCAGCCACGCGCAGAATGCTTTGGCGTCATCCCAGCTGACCATCACGGCAGGATGAGTTGGCCCCTGCTCGAAGTCAGGTTTTTCCCAAGAGCGTCCAGTTGCCTTCACGAAGGCTTCGTAATCCTGAACGCGCGTGTCCCAAATTGAGAACAGGACTCCCGTGCCGGGCACCGGCACGAACTTCATGCCGAGGCTGTTGGTCCACGGCTCGGGTGTTTCATTTGTGTCTTTGGCGTTGGCGGGAAATGACAGGCTGAAAAACGCGAGAATTCCTGCACAGAAAAATAGACGCAGGAACAGAGGAGACGATTTTTTCATACGTTCTGAAGGGAGCAGGCGGCAAGCATGCGGACACCCCCCGGGAAAATCAAGTGCGGACACAAACGGCGGATTTTGCGGTGGCTGTCCCTCTCTGCCCCACAGCAAACGAACCTCACTGGCTTTTGAGGAGATGGTCGTATTCGGAATGATGTCCGATCCAAAACCAAACCAATCCCTCGGATCTTTCCACCGCGATCGCGCGGTAATGGAGACCTATTCTTGCCGACCAAAAGCCACCGGTTTTTTTGAGCCGGATGGAGGAATGGCGGGGGTTCTCCTTGAGAATCTCAAAATTCTTGTCCGCTGTTGTCCTGATGGTTTTTGGCAGCCGCTTGTAGCAGTCCCAGAAATCAGGCGAGGCGAAATGTTTCACAGAGACGTGCAGCGACCGGCCTCGAAATCCGCATTCGCCCTGGCGGCCAGTTTGTCCAGACGGCCCGCCAAGACATCCGCCTCAATCTGCCTGTCCCATTGATCTGCAATAAAATCCTCGAACCAGTTGGCAAAGGCAGCCAACTGGTCGGGCGGCAGCTTTTGGACAGCCTCTTCAAGTTCAATGGCGCTCATGTGGGGCACCATACCGCATCATGGGACCGGAGGCAACCTTGCCAAATCCCCTTGTTCCGATGTTTTGAACGCCAACGATGGGAGGGTGAGGCTCCGCCCGAACCCATATATTTCGGCTTACACACCACCGGAGCGCAGGGTGCGCTCGGGGGAGATTCCGCGAAGCGGGACCCGAAGAGGGCAACACCCGCGCGATAGAGCCACGTTCAGGAAGGCAAGTCGATTGTGGCCGGGAGGCAACCGAGCGGGAGCGAGGGAGTCAAAGGTTCGCCCTCCCGGTACGGAGCATTCCTCGCAGGATCGGCATGCAGGCGATCCTTCTCACTCCAACCGGAGGACAAAATTATTCCCGAATCCTTACCCGCTCGCTCTCCACGATCCACAGTCGGCTCGCAATCGGCTCCGTGGCAAGGAGTGGGATCACGCGATCCATGATCGCCAGAATGGAGGTCTTGTCCTGGCTCGCCAGCCTCAGGATGACGATTCCATGCGATTTCGCCGGGACGTAGGTGCGGATGTCGGAGAAATCCAAATCCAAGGTGAGGATCACCCTCCCCTCCGTCTGGGCAACATGGTAAATCAAGGAGTCCTCAGATCCAACGAGTCGCTCCTCAATGACCGTATGCGCGTCGTGTCCACTGGCGACCAGCAAATCTTTGACTTCGACGGGAAGATTTTCGTCAATTTTGAACCTCATGCCGCATGAAGTTCCGCTATGCGTTCCCGGGTCAATTCGGCTGCATACGCAATGGCCGCCTTGACGTCCTCCACGGTCAATGACGGGTAGGAGGAGACAATCTCCCGTTCGTCAAGTCCGGCAGCCAGGTTGTCAAGAACCACCGATGCGAAAACCCGCGTGCCACGAATGCACGCCCTTCCGTGGCATACTTTCGGATCAACGGTAATGCGATCGCGCCAGTTCATCCGGGCACCATACCCGAAATTCCGGCGCATTCAATCTGTTTGCTCCGCCCCTGATCCGCGCGCACGGCCAATTCACGAACAAGAAGAGAAAGCACCACGAAGGCACGAAGACTCGAAGGTTTTCTGAATCCCTCCTCTTTGTGTCTTGGTGTTTATCTAAATCAGCCTGAATAATTTCAGGCCGTTTTCTCCGATGGGATCTAAAAAACTCTGGTTCAGACGTTTCTTTACTCACCTGTATTGGCCGTGATCCGCGCGTAAGCGCAATCAGTGGAGGGATGTCGCCCCCGGCATCCGCTCTGTCACAGCAAGGGCACCGGGGGCGACGCCCCAATCTTTCATAGTTCGTCTGTCGCCCCCCTCCCTGTGCCCGCCGTTCTTGCGCGCGGATTTGGGTTGGCTTGACAAATTACCACATTGTGGCATGTAGTTACCACATGCCAACCACGATGCATCGCACGTCGTTTGCCCTGGACGAATCCACGGGGCAGCGCCTCAGACGGCTGGCTTCGCGCTGGAATGTTTCCCAAGCCGAAGTGGTTCGCCGCTCAGTCGAGAGGGCGGAGCAGGCGGACAAGAAAGAGGACGCCGCCTCGAAGCTCCGCGCTCTTTTCGCCGCAGGCAAGGGGCTGGATACGCGCAAAGCCTCGGCTTACATCGCGGAGGTCTATGAAGACCGCAAGCAGTGGAGGGGCCGTTGATCTGCCTGGACGCAAATTACCTGATCGGCGGGGTGAGTGAAAAACGCCCGGAATCCGCCCATCTGCTCGCATGGGCTGCCGCCGGGGAGACATTCTGCACGGCGGCTCCGGCCTGGTATGAATTCTTATGCGGTCCCGTCGGACAGGAGCAGATTGATGCCATGCTCGCGATTCTCAACGGGCGCATTATTCCCTTTGATGATGCCCTTGCACAAAGTGCCGCCCGTCTTTTCAACGCGATCCGGCGGCCCCGCCGCCTCCGGGTGGATGTGATGATTGCGGCGACCGCCATCAGCGGAAAAGCACGCCTGGCCACTCTCAATCACAAGGATTTCAAGCCGCTCATTCCCCTGGGGTTGGAGCTGGCGACCCCCGAGTAAAATCATTTCGAGGCCGCAATGAGTGGAAGGGTCGGCGCGTTCGGCGAACACGCCCTACCGCGCATTGGTTGGGAGGCTTCGCCGAACCCGCCGTGATATTCTTCCCGTTTGACCGTGTGTTTGGTAAAAAAGATCCGTTGGCTCAATTCCGCAGCGCGTCACGATATTTGGCGTAGAGATCATCCAGCGATTTGCGCAGGGCCGACGTGCGTTGGGACCAATCGACTTTGACCGATTCCTTCACCAGCACAGTTCCGTTTGTCTGCTGCCTTTGGATTTCCGAGCGTTCGTCCTTTTCGCGGGAATATTGAGGCCAGCTCATCAGGTAGTTCCGGCGGGCTTCAAGTGACTGGCTGGTCACCTTGGTATTGGCGTCGGCCTGCGCGGCACGGTATCCCGCGCGAACCGATGTCTGGTCGCGTTCATCAAGTGCCGCAATCAGAGCCTTGCAGAGTTGCGAGCCGAGCTTGTAGGCATCGGCAGAGGCCTTCGGGGCGGCCTTGCCTTCGTCCAGCAAATCCTCGCGCAGATAGGTCAAGTGCTGACGGATGTCGCCCGGCACCGACTGATCCAGGGGAGCGAGCGCCCAGGCAGTCGCATTGGGGGCCTGCACTGAAAGCGTTTTCAGGGCTGATTCCTCTGTGCTGGCGGGGACTGTCGGAGCGACCTGCTCCTTTATGGCCTCCGATTTGGGTGTGGGCGATGGGGTTGCTGCCGTGGTGGCTGTGGCTGTTTGAGATTGAGGGACAATCAAGCCGCCATTTACCAAGACACAACGGAAACCGAAAGAAAGCATGCGTTTATCGGGTCCTGAACTGGCTCTGTTCGAGGACATCAATACTTCATGCTCCTTGCCAGACCACGGACCGCCGCGTGCCGCTTTTATCTTACCATTGCTAAAGGAATCCTCGCACCACTGAAAGGCATTGCCTCCCATGTCGTAGAGGCCAAAGCGGTTCGCGGCGAAGCTGCCCACAGGGCTGGTGTATTCAAAATCATCAACCTTCAGTGAAGGACTGTAGTTTCCCGCTCCTACTGGTGGAGGCCATTGGGTGCCCCACGGAAACACATCCGCCATATTCTGCTTTTCACGACCACCCGGCGTGCTTCCGATTTCGTTTTCCAGACCCACCGCCGTGCTCCACTCCAAGTCCATCGGAAGCCGGTATTCTTGAGAGGGCTTCAGAGTGCCCTCTCGGCGCTCTTTTTGCGTCAGCCACGCGCAAAATGCTTTTGCGTCGTTCCAACTGATCATCACGGCAGGATGCGTCGGCCCTTGCTTAAAATCAGGTTTCTCCCAAGAACGCCCAGTTGTCATGACGAAGGCTTCGTAGTCCTGAACTCGGGTGTCCCAGATCGAGAAAAGCACCGCCGTGCCGGGCACGGGCACGAACTTCATGCCGAGACTGTTGGTCATGGGATTCACTGGGAGATCGGCTGATAACTTCGCTACATCGGCTCCGTGCGTGATCGGGGTAAAAAGCGCGAGCCCCATGGCAGCAATCACGACAATTATTTTGATTTGGAGGGGTGGTGTTTTCATTTTCAAATCGCATCGAGGATCACCTTGACCCGGCGATCGTATTCGTCCTGCTTGATCTGACCTTGATCCAGAAGCAGCTTGATCTGCTTGATGTGGTCTGCGGGGGTGTCCGATGTCTCAGAGGGGCTCAGTTTGGCGGTTACCGGGCCGATCAATCCGCCCGGGAGGGGCTCTTTCATCCCCTTGGATGACCAAGCATGTTTCACCGGTTCGTATTTGTTGGCTAGGCGCCAGTTGTGCCAGGTGTTGGTGACGAGGATTTCAAGGGTGTTCTTTCCGGGTTGGACGAGGTTTGTGATGTCCAGGATGAACGGAGCGGTCCAGACCATTCCCGCAGGCTTGCCGTTGACGAGCACCTCGGCGAGATCGTGGACGACGCCAAGATCGAGGAGTAATTTGGAATTTGGAGTTTGGAATTTGGAATTCACTTCAAAGGTGGTCTGGTAGGAAGCTGTTCCCGCAAATGCGCTGACGCGTTTGTCCTGGCTTGCGGACCACTCGAAAAGCTCCGGGCTGGCGATCTCGAATTTCGGCTCTCCCTCGCGGGCTGGCCGGAACCCGATGCTCCATGGCCCCGCGAGGGTCTGCATGGCCTTGTCGCCGGCTTCCTTCGGCAGAGGCTTGCTGCGGTCGCCATCGGATTGCTTCCGGAAGACGAGGAATGTCGAACCGTATGCGGGAAATTCCAGAGGCACCTGGACGGTATCCTTTTCGACCTGATAAGCAGGACATGCCTCGATCGTTCCCGTCACGGGATTCCAGATTTCCGGCTGCTTGCCTGTCACGCGGAACGAGCACTCGGCCTGGTGAGGGGCATCCGTCCAGTTCGCGACGAAGAAGATGTCCGTGTCACCGTCCTGGCGCTGGTAGTAGTCGAGGAACGGCTGGCCGTTGTCGGGAGTGTAGGAAAACGCGGGGGGCAGGCCGGCGAGGGTAAGCATGTCCTTCACAGGCATGTTGCCGACGATGACCCTGCCTTTTCCGACCGGGTGAATGCCGGGAGGGTTCTCCGCGCCGAGTTCCTTGAGGGCGGCGGCGATTTTCGTGTCCGTGTCGGGCGATCCCGTCCATTTGTTCGCCTCCTTCGGGACCGCGCGCAGCCAGACGGTTGCGCCTTCCCTGGCCAGTTGAACAATTTTTTCCAAGACCTCCGGTTCGATGGCGGAATTGGCGACTGCCAGCACGGCATAGGATGCACCGTTTGCCAGTCCGACCCTGCCGCCCGGAAGCACGCGCAACTGCTCGATCAGCAGGTCGCCGGGAGCCACGTCGCATTTGCCGAGCGAGGTGAGCGAGCGGGATTCATTCATCTGGATCATCGCCTGCGTCTCGGGGCCGTCGACATAGAGAATGTCAACAACCGGCTTTCCCGCCGTGAGCAGGGCCTGGCAGCGGTTCAGATAGGCGAAGAACTCGTCCGCGTATTTCCACCAGGTGATTCCGGGGTTGAAGTGCGTGCCCGCGAAATAGACATCGCCCGGTTTGGGCGTCTCCGGGCGCGAATAGGAGTAGCCGTGCAGGGTCAGATGGTTGGCACCGAGGCAATAGACCTCGTCCGCCATCGGCTTGAGCATGGCGGGAAATTCCTTCCAGTGCTGTGCGGTGGTGAACGCTTCAAAAGAAACCCGGCCGGAGCCGTAGATGTGCGCGGCGATGACGGCATTCGGGTTGAACGCGCGGAGGAAATTTGAATTTTCGACGTAGCGCGAGTCCTTCTTGTCTGGGCGTCCGTTCCAGAACTCGCCCATGGGGAGATCGGTCATGCCCTTGAGGCGGAGGCTGCTGTGGACGTCGCCGCCCTCGGTCTGGAGCTTGATGCCATGCCGGTGGCAGAGCTCGCGGAATTTTCCGTAATGTTCGTCGGTGAAAACCTGGTCCACGGTTTCCACAAAATCATTTTCCACGCGGGCGGCCTCTGGCTGGCCCGCAAATTTCTTGCCCGCTAGAACCGGCAGCCAAGGGATGAGGTCGTATTTCCGGCGCTTCTTGAACTGAGCGGGGAAGTCGCCCGTCCAGTCGAAGTGCCCGAGCTCGACGCTGTCCTCATGAAAAAAATCGAGCGTCTTTCCCACGTGAGGCCCCGCGGCTTCCAGCATCGGCACGCCGACTTTGTTGAAGAACATCTCCATGACCGGCGCGCTCATGTGGTCGATCTGGAGTCCGGTGAAGCCCGGCGAGTCCTGCTTCATCGGCACGAAGTTCGGGACATGCGCGAAGCGGAAGATGGCCCACTTGCCATCGGGGACCGACCAATCCAGCGTGCCGTCCGGCCGCACCTTGTCATCCAGCCGGACCATCGAATCCTTGATGAGTTCGCCCTTGTCGTTCTGTCGGAATGCGAGCACGGCTACCGTTTTAAAGTGGCCCTTGGCCTGCTTGGAAATCCCCGCGCGCTTGCCCTTGCGGAACTTGTCCGGATCCGGCAGCGCCTTGGAAAATGCGGACGGCCCGGTGACCGGAGTCTCCGACCAGACCAGCATCTGTGCGCCCATTTCCGGCGTGACCCACGGCCCGCCCTGATACCATCCGTTGCTCATCACCGCGCTGATCTGGATGCCCAGCCGCGCCGCCTCATCCAGCGCGTAGCGGAAGAGAGCGAGCCACTCCGGCGTGAGAAACACGACCCCGCCGGACTCGACGGTTGCAGTGTGTGCGGCGGTCATTCCCAGAACCGCGCGCCGGATTCCTGCCTGCTTCATTTCCTCCAGATCGCGGCGGATCCCCTCCTTCGTCACCGTGTTCGCCCAGAACCAGAAGACGCCGACCTGGGAGTCCGCTGGCAAGTCTTCGCTGTTGGGCTTTTGGAAAACTTCCTCCAGAGGGGTGGCTCGGACGGAGCTAAGCGCCAGAAGGCCGACGAGAGCAAGAGTCAGAGAGGTTTTTTTATTCATGGGATTCGGATTATTTGACACTTCGCCGGAGATGCGTCTGCGGGGTGGCGCTGGCAACCGATTCCACGCGATCAGGTTGTTCTTTCAGGGGAGACATGGGGGAAACAGCACGGATGATGATGCTGAGGGCGACCGGATGTCCATTGCACATTTTGATTTTCGTTTTTGCACAAAATGATCCAAAAAACCGCAGAAGGTTTGGCCGCAGATTAACAAGATTCACACAGATAGAAGGACATCCAACAGAAACAGGCATTTCGAGCCTTTCACCCCCGCAGGTGAACGATTGATTATCTCGCAACATGCTGTCAATTAATGACATTTAGTGGATTTTAGTGGTTCAACTGCGGAATTTAGGATGATCGATGAATCAGCTGATTGATCCCTGCATTTGGAGTGCGGGCAGGCGACCCGGTCGGGTTTCAGAGTGCAGCCCCGGTCCCCTTCGCAATGCCAACCCTATGGCTTTGTGACGGGAGGGAAGACGAACTGGACAGCTTCGAGGTATTTCAAGCCGTTTTTGGTGTCGGGTTCGAGGTAGCTGCCTTCGGTCCACTCGTTCCAGCAATTGATGTTGAGGATGCGCGGTCCGTTCGGTTCGGCGAGGAGACGTTTTTTGGTCATCTCCAGGGCGGTGCGGAAACGCTCGGGCGTATTGTTGGCGATCGTGTTCGTAAAGGGATAGCCCGAGGCATCGAACTTGTCGCTCTGGTCGCAGCGCGGGCTGGGGTCCCAACCCATGGTGACGTTTGGGAAATAGGGGACGCCGAACATCTTGTCGGCCCGGTCCCAGTATTTAAAATACGCATCGCGGGCCACGTTGTAGTCCGTCTGCTGTTGGGGCATCTGCACGTGGTGGATCCAGACGTAGGATGTGACCGAGTCGAAGCCGAGGTCACGCACGAGCTTGGCGGAGTCCACCGGAACTTTTTCGCTCGGCAGGATTGGCTGTCCCCATGCCACTGCATTGAGGTGGAGGCCGGGGAAACCCGCCGCTTTTACTTTTTCACGGAACTTGTCGAGCGCGGCGCGAGTGGCCTCGACCGAGCCGAAGTTGTCGAGCAACTTGGTGAGATCGTAAAACGAGAAATACGGCTTTCCGTCGATCTTCCAATACGACGGATGAGAGAAGTAATCCTTGATGAGGTGGTCGCAGATTTTCTCGAAGTTTTCCGGCGTCACCTTTCCCGGGAACATGAGTTTTCTCGGGGAGCCCTTTTTGTAGGGATGGAGTTCCAGCCAGTCATGGTTCGCCCACATGAAGGCGAACTTGATGCGGTCATTGTTCTTTGCCTTGAGGAACCCCTCATCGATGGGGCGGTCGAGGAACGGGCCGTCATCGAAGTAATACCAGTCGAAGATGAAGGCATCGATGCCATGATCGGCGGCGGCATCGATCTTCTGCTCCATCGCTTTGGGATCGGACTCGTCGGCGTATCCCCAGAGGGGAACCTTCGGCTGCTGATGGCCCGGGAACCGGGGCTTGGCGGCTTTGACGAGCTCCCATTCGCTCCAGCCTTTGCCCTTCATCTTTTCGTTGCGCAGGTCGTTCGGGTGGTAGTTCCCAAAGTAGTAGCTGGCCACGGTGATCGGTGAGCTTGACGTGCCCGCGCCTCCAGCACCAACGGCTGCCGCAACTGGCGTGGTTGTCAGAGAAATATTATCGATCCAGGGTCCCATGTTTTGCGATCCGCCTCCTGTCTTGCCGGTAAATTTGATGGTGAGTTCCCCAGATGGCGTGTGCGGTGAGTCAGCCGTGAGGGCGTAAGTCTGCCAGACATCCATCGCATCCGGCACTTGGAAAATCTCGGAGGCGAGGAGATTTTCTCCGTCATAGATTTCCGCTTCGAGGGATGCTCCCGGATTCGGCGTGAACTTGCTTTGGAGAAGACTGAAGTTCAGCTTGTAGGTCGTATTCGGAAGCGTCGGACCTGCCTTCTGGGAGATGAATGCTCCGCGACCCAGATGCAGGGCTTGAAATCCATCGTCTGCCACCGAGTAGTGGCTGGCTCCATCTTTTCCGGCCAGGGCATATTCTTTCAGGTTGTTCTCCCAGCCGAACGAATCGGGAATGCTTTCCCGCCACCAGCCCCCCTCCACAATGGGCGTCTCGAATGACGGATTCGCCAGGCTCGTTCCGGCAGGAACTGCTTCAGCGGTCAGTGCGATCTTGTCGATCCACAGTCCGACTCCATGAGCGCCGGTGGTGATGCCGGTGAATTTGATGGTGAGCTCGCCGGCCGGCGTGTGCACCGGCTTGCCGGCGAGTGTCACAGCCTCCCAGACATCGGTCGCCGCCGGTGCTGTAAAGATTCGCGCGGCGAGGAGATGGTCGCCGTCAAAAATCTCGGCCTTCAGCGCCGCATCCGCGACCGGGATAAATTTGCTTTGGAGGATGCTGAAGGAGAGCGTGTAAATGGTATCCGGTGCCGTCGGACCGAGGGTTTGAGAAATGAACGAGCCCCGGCCGAGATGAACCGCCTGGTTCCCATCGGCGGCCGCCGTGTAATGGCTGGCCCCGCTTTTCCCGGTCAGGCCATATTCGCCAAGGTTGTTTTTCCAGACGAATTCCGCGGCGGACGGCAGAGCGGGTCCCGCATACCATCCGTCGCCGGCGGAGGGGGTCTCAAATGAGGAGTTCGAGATGGAGATGTCAGCCGCTTCCGCCGGGGATGCGGCAAACAGCATTGCGGAGGAGATGAGCGCGGCCAGAGTCGCTCGCCGGATGGGAGATGTGGATTTCATGATCATTTATTTGTTTCTGGCCGAGGCGACCTGCCTTTCAGCTTGGCAGCAATGGCGTCTAGGCGTTCGGTGTTGATGCTTCCATCCGGATTGAGCGTGGGGACGAGCCATCCGCCCTCGTCGTTTTCGTTCCATGCGTAAATCAGGACGGTGTTGGCCGGGGTGACCGATGCGCGGTTGCGGGTCGTCCAATCGATCGCATTCGCGAGGTGGTTCGCCAGCTCGGCGGGCTTGGGCGGAAGCGTGTGGAGTGGTGAACCTTCTGTCCAAGGGACCGGGTTTTCAAATCGTGGCCGGTTGTCCCAACCGGCACCGACAATCGGCACGACATTCGCTCCGGTTGCCTTGCCTGATTCCCAGATTTGGCGCCCGCGGTCGGCCAGCGCGGTGAACGGCTTTCCTTCCTTTGAGCCGCACCAGATGCAATAGGCGCCGATCGCATCCAGCCCGTAATCCTGCATCGTGTTGAAATCCTTGTTCGCGTTCCACCCTTGAAAAACGATGTAGGGGTTTCCGAGACCGGCGGCCACGCTCGCCTCACGCAGCTGCTTGATCATGGCCATCATCAGGGTGGCTTTCTGGAGCTTGTCATTGGGATTGATTGCGCCGAACAAAAAGACCAGCGGCCGGTCGCCGAAAACTTTCTGATACGAGGGGTCCTTGAAATAATTCACATAGCGCGCGACCTCTGCCTCCCAGTCCCTGGATTTTCCCACGACATGCCCGCCTTGGAGATTGAGGGCGAAGTTGATCCGGCTTTTGACCGGGCTGCTGAGGTAAAGGTGCAGGCCGTTCGACATCCCGGTCGCGTCGTCGTAGGTGCAGAACGACCAAAAATTGATCCCCGCATCCGCCGCGTAGTTGATTTCCTGGTCCATGACGGCCTGCGTGTTGCCATTGAAGACAACCGAATCGTGGCCGGTGATTTTTGCAAAAAACGGAAGCCGGTAGTGCCAGTGGTTCGGACCGAGCGACTTTTCGACCGCCGTCTGGATCCCGCCGCCTTCCTGCCAGGCATCCCACCGGATCGCACCGACAATCGGGCGCGACTCTTCCGCGAATGCTGACGAAGCGACGAGATGCAGGAAGCCCGCGAAGAGGATGATTCGAACGACATGCGAGAATGCACCCATGCACTCCTTTCTGCGGGATGATGGAGTCATGTCATCAAGACAGTCAAAAAATGGGGGAACTTGACCAAGATATTTTGTTAAACATACTGATGGCATCATGCACAGGATATTGTTTCAAATCGTGGTGGTCGCCATCCTTGTCTGGGGGTGCCAATTGCTGGCTGCGGAACAATCCGGGCATGCTGCGGGCGAGCCGATCGCGCTGGGAAAATTGGAGCCGTTCTGGAGATACAGCGCGGCACTGGGGCCGTTTCTGGAATCCGGCTACCCGCTTTTGGAAATTCCCGATTACATGCTTGAGGGGGATTTTCCCTATCGGAAGCGGCCCTTCATGCAGGAGGTGCCATTTGCCGACCACCTGAGCGTTGTCCGGCTTCTCGGCGGCTGCAACTCCGTGGGGAATGAGATTGTCGGAGGGAAGGTGGACGCCATTGATCTCGCCTACCGGGACGGGGCGGGGAAGATCCAATACCGGATGGAGCTGCTGGAGCCCCGGCTCCGACCGTATCTTGATATGGGCTACACGGATCTGACCCTCGTGCTCGACAATGTGCCGTGGTGTTTTCCCGAGCGGCCCGAATCGGGGTCGTCACTCGGCCAGAGCGCCCCGCCGCGCGATCCCAAGGAATGGCATGACTTCATCAAGGAAGTTTGTTTGGAACTTAAAAAGATCATGGGAGACGATGCTGGGCAGCACCTCCGGTTCCGCGTTGGAACCGAGAACAACGGGGTGGAGAGATTCGCAGGAACGCAGGAGCAGTATCAGCAGCACTATGACGCCGCCGCATCGGCGGTGCGGGAGGTTTTTCCGGAGGCGAAATTCGGTGCGTTCAACATCTCGGGAGCGAGCGTGCATGGGATTGATGAGAAGCAGAACGTGAATGCATTCAAGCTGGCGGAGCATTGCTTTGCCGGGGCTTCGCCGTTCGACTGGGTGGCCTTCTCGCGCTACTACCGCCCCAGCAATGATCCCGATCTGAGCGCCGGCGGCTGCCGGGAGATCTGGGAGGAATTCGGGCGGCGTTTTCCGCAGCTCAAAGACGTGTCCCGGGAAATCCACGAGTTCGGGATTGCCCCGTGGGGGGAAGTGGAAAAGGGACAGTTTGCCAGCGCCGAACCCGGTGCGCTCGGAGCGGCGATGACCAGCCAGATGATGTGGAGGTTGCGGGAGGCCGGCATCAACCGGCTCTGGCATTGGCCCGTTTTCGACAAGTTCCGGGACCGTCAGAACAACCTGCAGGGCCTCTTCACCAGTCAGGCATGGCTGATGAGCATCATGGACCACATGGCCGGGGGCGAGGCGTATCTGTTTTCACCGCTGACCCTTTCACCCTCACTGACAAAATATTTGATGGCGGCCTCATTCCAGGACGGAAGGGCGCTGCTCATGATCTCCGCCTACAACACAGACATTGCGAGCCATGCCGCGGAGACCGTGCAATTCCGCATTCCGCCGGAGTTGTTGAAGCCCGGAGCCGCGCGCTATGTCCGGCTCAACCGGGAGAACTCGATGTATGACGGGATCCGCCGCGATCTGGATTCTGCCGGACTGCTCCATGGGGATTTTGCCTCGCAGCCCGACCGGCTCGGCTCCGTGCGCGAAATGGCCGCAGGTCGGGAAGGGGAGAAGCTCGTCGGCGACCGACTGGAGGACTATGTGAGCCAATGGGTGGAATCGCTCACGTTGAAGCCGCTGGACGCGGCGGTGGGAACGAGCGAAAGCGATGCCGCCGGCACACTCGTCACCGTCCACCTCACCGCGCCCGAGGTGCTTGTCATCGAGATCCAGTGACCGGTGTTTGTGGGGGCTGCTTGGTAATGCCGGGAAAATCGTCGGTGCGGAATGGTGAGGCTGGGAGGTCGGCTTTGTTATAGAGATTGCAGGTCGGGTTGTCGGCCCAGGCGTAGCGCGCGGCGACGGGCGAGGGGACCGAGTCTGACCATACGAGCACGGTGTCGCCGTCGATCTTCGCATCCGCCCAGACCCATTTCCTGTCTTCTCCGCAGATGGCAAATCCTTCCACCTGGCTGTTCGGGCTGTTGCGGACGAGTGGTGCGGTGGTGCCGTCCTGGGTCTTCAGGATCTGGGTGGGGGGAAGTTCCTTTGCGACGAGTCCTCCTTCGACGTTTGTGAACGAGAGGCGGATCTTGTTGGCATCGATCTTCATGGACTTGTAAAGAGGGCCGGAGAACGCGACAGGTTTTCCATACGTGCGGGCGAGGGCGATCTTCGCGAGGCGTTCGCCGACAACTTCCTTGTTTTGAGGATGGATGTCCGCGGTTTCTCCGACATCGATCAGCACGGCCTGCCCGGTATTGGGGACCGCGAGTGTCATGAGCTGTGCCTCGCGGAGTTCGGCCCAGTCGCTTTCGCCGGGCACGGTTTTTTTCGGGCGGAAATTGGCGAGCTGGCAGAAGTAGAACGGGAAGTCGCCCTGCTGCCAGTGCTGCCGCCAGTCCTTGATGAGGAGAGGAAATGCGGTGCGGTAGGCATGGGCCTGCTTCGAATTTGCCTCGCCCTGATACCAGATGGCGCCCGTGATCGCGTAGGGCATGACCGGGCGGATCATCCCGTTGAACAGGCTGCTGGTTACGGCCTGCAGCGGAATCAGTCTGGGGGCTGGCTGGGTGACTCCTTTCTCGAGCAGAGGTAACTCAAACTCGGCCTTGGCCATCCAGTTTCCTTCAAGGATCGTTGTGCCGACATGTGGAGGCCAGCTGAAGGCCGGCGGTGCGGCGGGGGCAAAGATCCTTACCGCGAGCTTGTTGACGCCCTCCTTAAGAAGTGAGGGGGGGATGAAGTAGCGGCGGACCGATTTGTCGCTGGAGAAATCGCTGCTGGTCGTCTCGCCGAGATGCGTGCCGTTCCAGTAAACGCGGTCGAACGTCACGACCGGCGCGAATTCCAGAACCTGGGGGGTGCCCATCTGCACGGCCGGCAGGGTGACGTCCTTGCGGAACCAGAATGCTCCATACTTGGGCAGGCCGGGTGCGGAAACTTCTCCGGACGATTTCACGGGAACCCACCCATTCTCAGTCGACGCGGGTCCGGTGGCAAAGGCGGCAATGTCGGTTGTCGGGTGATCCTCGCGGCCTGTCTTTTTCATCCAGGCTTCCAGCCCGGCGATGTTGTCCATCGCCAGCTTCCGCCGGGGCTGGGCTGCGGCCTCCAACTCCGGAACCGTGGCAATCGATGCGGCGCTCGTCCAGGGCTCCACCGCCGTGCCACCCCAGCAGTCCTTGATGATGCCGACCGGAACCTTGAGTTCCCGCTGGAGAGCCTTTCCAAAATAGTAACCGGTCGAGCCGAATTCGGCGGTGGTGCCCGGTCCCGCGACCGACCAGAATCCCTCGCAGTCCTCCTGCGGATCCAGTGCCGGCCGCTTTCTGACCTCGAACTGCCGGAGCATGAGATTTGCGGAACGCGCGACTTCCTCCGGGGATTTCACGAGCCGCTTCATCGGCAGCTCCATGTTCGATTGCCCGCCCGCCAGCCAGACTTCCCCGACGACCACATCGCCGATCACGATCTTGTTTTTCCCCTGAACGGTCATCTCGAAAGGCCCCGCCGGGGAATTTTTTAAATCCAGATCAACCCGCCATTTTCCGTCCGCTCCGGCCTCCGTCCGGACGGTCTGTTTCGCGAGCGTCACGGCAACGGCTTCGCCGGGATCCGCCTTCCCCCACACCGGAACCTTCGCGGATTTTGCGAGAACCATGTGGTCGGAAAAAATGTCCGGCATCCGGACGTCGGCAAACACATGACCGGACAGCGAAAGAAATCCGAGAACGACGATCGCCCGCGAAGGCGCGAAGCCGCAAAGAGAAAGAACGGACGAAAACCGGGGGGGCATGGTCATAGGAGTCGAAAGATCTCCCCAATGCTCCGGGCAATGCAATCCCAAATCAGGGTCTTACGGGGTGAGGTCAAAACTGGGGGCGATCCCTTGGGCCATATAAGGTAGGGGCGGGCCTCCGGACCGACCGCTGCGGATGAAATGGCGGGCCGGGACGTCCCACTCAACCAACTCAATTTTCTCAACAAATTTCCAGGCAGGCTGCTGCGGGATCCTGCTCGAATGCATAAATTGTCTCCGCATGGTTTCGCAGGAGTGCCTCAACTTTTTTCGTTGGTTGATTTCCGCATCTCAGCCAGATCACTTTCGGAGGCGGGCCATAAAGCGCCGCCATGTCCGCGAAGTCGGAATCCTGGGAAACCAGCACGAATCCGTCTGCGCCGGCATTGTGCCAGATGGTTGGATCCCCGGCCTCTGCGAGCCCAACGAGGCCGACTTGGGAAGATTCAGGAAAAATATCCGCGAGCAGCCGACAGAGTTTGAAACTCAGGTTCTGATCAAAAAGGAGCCTCATGCGGCATGAAGCAGACGCCGCTCACGGTCGGCGGCGAATGACAGGCAGGCAAGGATGTCTTCCTCGGTGAGTTCCGGAAAATCCTCAATGATTTCCTGATGTGACATTCCCGCTGCGAGCCACCCGAGCACATCTTCCACGGCAATCCGCATGCTGCGAATGCACGGGCGACCGCCGCGCTTTCCGGACTCAATGGTGATGATCTGTCGATAATTCATAGCGCGGGAAATCTACCACCAGGCGGACTTGTTTGCACGGGAATCTTCTCGTCCGCACTTTCGCAGATCATGCAAGCATCATGAGTTGAAAAACACTAGGCCGAAGGTTCCTCCGCATCCTTCTCCCCGCGTTTCGGGGGATTTTTTTTCCAATCCACCGGCACATCGTTGGATTGTTTCGCGCCCGACGTGGTGCACCCGTCCTCGACATGGCATTTGAGGTGGGCCTGTGAAAAAAACGGTGCGACGCTGGTGGATAGTGAGACGAAAACCGGGAGCCAAGAAATGTGGATGCTCTAATCGTGCGGCGGCAGGGCTCCGCGCCAGCCCGTTTTCATTTCCTGCGCCAGGCTTTCGAGCAGCGGTTGTGTTTCGGGATTCGAGGCGAGGTTGTGGATTTCTCCCGGATCGTCTTTCAGGTCATAGAGTTCGCGCCCGCGGAGGGTGCCGTCCTCGCGGTGGCGCCATTCGATGTAGTTGTAGCGCTCCGTGCGCATGGAGGTGCCGATGATTTCTTTCCATTCCGCGCCGCGGCCTACCTCCGAGAAGGCCGCCTTTTTCCATTCTCGGGAGGGGTGGTCGAGCAGTGGGGTGAAACTGGTGCCTTCGAGTCCCTCCGGCGCCTTGATGCCCGCTAGATCGCACAGAGATGGGTAGACATCGATGAGTTCGACGAGTCCGTTGACCCGCATGCCGCCCGGTCGGCGGGGGTCCACCACGATCAGCGGCACCCTGGTCGCCTCCTGATAGTCGGTAAACTTGCTCCAGATGCCCTTGTCGCCCAGATGCCATCCGTTGTCCCCCATCAGCACCACGATGGTGTTGTCCTTGAGCCCAAGCGCATCCAACTCCTCCAGAACCCGCCCGATCATGGCGTCGGCGAATGAGGCGCAGGCGTAGTAACCGTGAACCAGCGTCCTAGCGAGGTCCTCATCGAGTTCCCCCCGGTGCGGGATGCCCTCAAACTGGCGCAGTTCAAAACCGTCGTGCAACGCCATCGGCACCCCGTTGTCGGGCGGCTGGGTGTTGGGAGCCATCGGCAGGCGGGGGCGGTCGTGGAGGTCCCAATATTTCTTCGGGCAGGCGAATGGCAGGTGCGGTTTGCTGAAGCCCACGCCGAGGAAAAACGGCTTGTCTTTGATCCGGCGCAGGATCTCGACGGCCTTTGCGGCGACCTGGCCGTCCTTGTAGTCCGACTCGTCAACCGGGGGGGCTTCATACGCGGGACCAACGCGCCAGAGACGGAGCCTCTCTCCGGCGGATGCTTTCTTGTAGCGCTCTTCGTTCTCATGGAATAGCCGCTCGTTTTCCTCCAGCGCGTAAATTTTTTCCTCAGAACTGGGCATGATCTCCTCATCCCACCCGCCGGGGTCCGAATTCCGCGCATCATAAATTTTTCCGATGCTTACCGTGGAATAGCCCGACTTGTGGAAAGCCCTCTGAAGGGTCTCGACCTCCGGGCGGGTTTTTCGGAATCGGTCCACATTCGTGTAGCATCCCAGCGTATCCGGCCTCAAACCGGTGAAAATCGACGCGCGGCTCGGGGCGCAGAGGGACACCTGACAGGTCGCTTGTTCGAAGAGGGCTCCGCGCTCCGCCAGTGCGTCCATGTGAGGTGTTTTGGCCATGGGATCGCCATAGCAGCCCAGCAGCGGCTTCAGGTCATCCACCATCAAGAAAAGGACGTTGGGACGCTGCTCGATCTTCGTTTCGGAGCCGCCGACGATCACGGGCAGTAGCGTGGCTGCGGCGGCGAGTATTTTCAATCGGTGCATTCTGTCTCCTCTGTTTTCAGGTTATTGGAAATGGATTCCACCATGGCACAGGCTTATTCGATTCCAGGGGATTCCGGAAACCCGCATTGTTCTGCATACCGGTTGTCCGCGTCCCTCCAGGCTTCCACAAGTGCGCGCAGTTTTTCCGGCATGGCTTTCGCCAGGTTACGGGTCTCGGTCCGATCCGTCTGGAGATCATACAACTCCCACCGTTTGGCATCGGTTGACGAGGTGGTGATTTTCCAGTTTCCCTGGATGAGTGCCCTGTTCCCGCCGCGGTTCCAATAGAGATGGTCGCGCGCGACCTCCTCCCCGCGGAGGGCGGGCAAGAGGCTCCTGCCGGGAAACGGCGGGGCTTCCGGCGTTGCCCTGTCGATGGGGCCGCCGGCCAATTCCAGAAGCGTGGGAACGAAGTCGGTCACAAGTCCCGGGGTGGATACAAAATTGCCCGGTGGGAGGGTGATGCCCTTTGGCCATCGGGCGATCAGCGGGGTGGCGATGCCGCCTTCATGCGACCAGAGCTTGTATTGCCGGAAGGGGGTGTTGGAGACGTTGGCCCAGGCCGGGCCGAGTGCGAGACAGGTGTTTTCGCTGCCCCATCGGGCTTTCTTGTCAATTTCATACAATAACGGCGGCTTCATCTGTGCGTCGTGCAGAAGCTGGCAGGCGGCGGCACCGTTGTCCGAAAGGAACAGCACCAGGGTGTTGTCGAGCGCCCCGTGCTGTTCGAGCAGGGCCATCACGCGCCCGACGTTCTCATCGATGCAGGAAACCATGGCGGCGTGGATTTCCATTTTGGCCGCCTGCTCGCGCTGCTGCTTGGCGTCCAACTTGTCCCAGGGCACAAGTCCATAAACATCCTCGAAACCAAGTTTTTCGTTTTGTCGGCGGCGGGCTTCCTCCGTCGGTGGGGTGAAGGGCGATTGCACCTCCGGCTCCGGGGGAGAGAGTTTCCAGTTTGGCGGAAATCCCTGGGCCGCCATTTTTTTTTGCCGCCGCTGCCTCACGGCATCCCACCCCGCCTGGTATGCACCCTTGTAAGGAATCACGTATTTCTCCGGTGCCTTCAAAGGATAGTGGGGGCCATGAAAGGCCAGATAGGCGAAGAATGGCTGGCGGGCATGGTCTTTGAAGTGTTCCCCGAGAAAATCCACCATGTGGCTGGCGATTGCATCATCCATGAAATACCCATCCTCCGGCTTTGGACGGGGAAGGGTCTTTCCATCCAGGGCATGGTAAAACGGGGTGTAATCGAGCCAGCCTTGAGCGTCGTCGTAGGCATGGTCGAAACCGGCGGCATGCGCCGAGGCGCAACCCGTGGCCGAAACATGCCATTTGCCGGAGTGATAGGTCCGGTATCCGAGCGCGCCGAGCATTCTGGGAAGGGGCAGGGTCCATGTGGCATACTTGTTGCCGTTGTAGGGATCGCATCCGGTCTGACGCGGATAGTATCCGGTCATGAGCGAGGTGCGCGTGGCCCAACAGACGCCGCAATTGTAGAATTGGGTGAACCGCACGCCTTCTGCGGCAAGCCGGTCGAGGTTCGGGGTTCTGATCTCGCCGCCGTAGCAGCCGGGGTCGGAATAGCCGAGGTCGTCGGCGATGACGAGAAGGATGTTCGGACGTGGCGCAGGCTGGGGCGCGGTTGCGCCAAGCACGCAGGGAGTGAGTGCCAGGAGAGCAAGACCACTGAGAAACCTCGTCATGACGGCGTAAATGCTTCGCGGTAGACTGTGGGGATCGGAGGAAACATCTGTGTGCATTATCGCTGAGATGCAATCCAGGTTCTTGCCATCACGGAGGATATTTTCACCATATGCTATTACCGTGCAGCTTTCTCCTCCCGAAAACTTCGGCTTGCCGATATCGTGTGATTTCCATCTATGAGCAAACCACGGCTTTCTCTTCTCGTGAAGTTCGGGTTACCGATCTCCCGATGCGGAATTCCGTGGGTGGCAAACAGCATATCGTTCACCCGATTCAATCCCCATCGGCATTTGGAATACGAAATCAATTTCGTCGCGCACGGATTCGACAAGGTCATTGTGTTTGGAGGATCCGGCCATGAGTGAGGGTTCCAGCGGTGATCCAACCGCGCCGGAGAACACGGCGGCGCGGATCCCGCTGCCGCAAAAGCTCGGCTACGCCTGCGGGGCCATGGCCGATAACCTGATCATGAACACCTTCTCGGCGCTGGTGCTGCCGGTTTACAACATCGGCATGTTCATCAACCCGGTGATGCTTGGCTGGGCCATGGCCATTCCCCGTGCCCTGGATGCGGTCATTGATCCGCTCATGGGCAACATTTCCGATAACACGCGGTCGCGCTGGGGTCGGCGAAAACCCTACATCCTCGCCGGGGCTATCGCCTGCGCGCTGATCCTGCCCCTGTTGTGGATGTCGCCATTCAAAAGCGACTGGGGCGTGTTCGGGTGGCTGTCGGTTTTCGGCCTCCTCTACTTCGTGGCCTACACCGTGTTCATCATCCCCTACCAGGCGATGGGTTTTGAAATGACCACGGACTACGACGAGCGCACGCGGTTGCTGGCCTGGCCCAACTACATCGGGATGTCCACTTCGTTCCTCCTGCCATGGCTTCCGCGGCTCATCGAGTTCGACGGATTCGGCGGCCTGGCTCCCGGGGCGATTTATATCAGCATCGGCGTGGGTGTGATCGTCCTCTTCGGCGGCATCATGCCCGTGATTTTCGGGCGGGAGATCGCGTGGGCCGAGGGGCAGGAGAAGACCAAATTTCTCCATGCCTTTAAAGAGGCGGCCTCCAGCCGGGCATTCCTGATCGCCGCCTTGTCCAACGTGATTGTCCTTACCGGCCTAGCCACATTCGTCAACCTCAGCCTCTACGTGAACATTTTCCTGATCTACGGAGGCGACCGGGATGCCGGGCTGGCACTGTGCGGGGTGGCCGGGTCGGTCTATGCTGGCGTGTCGTATGTCAGCGTGATTCTGTCGGTGTGGATGTCAACCCGCATCGGGAAGAAGGCGTCCTCGCAAATTTTGCTGCTCCTGACGTTATTGGGCGTGGCCAGCCAGTGGTTCACGCTGCGGCCGGACCTGCCGTATTTGCAACTGGTCTCGACGGTGATCATTGGCTTGGGGCTGCAGGGGACGTGGATGATGTTCTACACCATGGTGGGCGATGTCTGCGAGGAGGACGAACTCCTAACCGGCTTGCGCCGGGAGGGGATTTTCAGCTCGGTCGGCGCGTTTTCCCGAAAGATGGCGGTGGCGGCTGCCTCGATCCTCGGGGGTGTGGCTCTCAGCGGGATCGGGTTCGATGCCCAGACAGCCGCAACCTCCGGCATGCCGGCCCACGTGGGGTCCGCGCTCAAGACCGCCTTTGTGGCGGGACAGGCAGTGGTGGTTCTGCTCGGACTGGTGACGATCAGCTTCTACCCGATTACCCGCCAGCGCGCCTTGGAAACCCAGCTCCGCCTCAGAGTTCTTCGGTCCGAACGCTAACGGGAAAGATTCCCGCCCCCGCCGGAAAAATACCGCTTGGGAGTCAGGCCGAAGGCGCGGGTGAACACGCGCGCGAATTGGTTGTAGCTGCCGAAGCCCGCCCGAAGTGCGTTGGCAAGCAGACGCTCGCCCGGAGATTCGGAATGGAACCTCAGAAACTCCCGGAGGCGGATCGTTTGACGGAGCCCGGTCAGGGTGAGTCCGGTTTCCTCCTTGACGACCCGAAGCAAGTGAGGGGCGCTGATGCCCGCCTGTCGGGCAAGTTCCTCCGCACCAATGGCACCGTCGGCGTGGCGCAGGATCTCGACCGCCCGGAAAAGCGCGGGATGAAGGGTTCTTGCGGGACGCGTTTCGATCTGCCTCGCCGCAATCCGAAGCCGCGCGAACAAATAGCGGAGCCCCGCGTCGGCTGTCGCGTCGTCACGCATCGGGGCAAGGTCCGTTGCAATGCGGTCGCAGACATCTGCCGAGCGGGAATCCAGCTCCATTCGGACCGGCTCGCACAGCGGGAATCCATGCGCCTCCTCCGGACGAAGGACCAGAACCCAGAGTCGAACGTCCGCCGATGCACTGAGAAGGCTGTGAGCGTAAAGCGAGGGAAGGAGCAAGACGTCTCCGGATTGGAGATCCCACTTCTTGCCCGGAGCGATCACCTTGGCGGATCCGCAGGCGACGAAATTGATTTCACATTCCAGATGCCGGTGGGGATCGAACCGGGTGAACGATTCGCCGTTGACCAAGCCCAGATTTCCGCATCGGGAAACCGGCAGTCCGAGATTCACCGGAGGAGAAAGTTTCATGATGATGGCATATGGTGAAAATCTCCTGCGTGATGGCAAGAATTCAAATGGAATATCAGCAATGATGCGCACAAATGGTTCCTCCCATTGATCAACCTGTCTCCGCCCGCGTGGAACTCCGCGACGGCTGGCCCGCGCTGCTCCTCAATGAACAGCCCGTCCTTCCCCACCTCTACGCCCTCACCGACTGCCCCGGAGGCCGTTTCACCTGGGAGGAATACCCGGCCCGCAACCTCCGGAACTTTGCGCAGGCCGGCATCGGGCTCTTTCAGGTGATGCTCTGGGAGGAGTGGATTTTTGGTGAGGATGACACCATGGACCTTGACATCGCCCGCCGGCAGGTGCGCGGCATCCTCGACCAGTGCCCCGGCGCCGCCGTCATGTTCCGCTACCATCCCAATACCACACGCGCCTGGAACGAGGCCCACCCGGACGAATGCGTCCACTATGCGGACGCGGGATACCATCCGCCGATTGAGTTTTTCCGCCACCGCCCGGTGGATGACGACGAGAAGAACTCGCTCCGTGTGAGCCTGGCCTCGGAGGTGTGGAAGAAGCGTTCCGGAGAGCGCCTGCGCCGGTTCTGCGAAGCTTTTGCCGATACGCCCGAGGGGAGGCGTGTCTTTGGAATCCAGATCGCCTGCGGTGTTTTCGGCGAGTGGCACCAGTGGGGGTTCCTGCGCCACGAACCCGACGTGAGCCCGGCCATGCTTCGCTTTTTCCGTGCGGAGTTGCACCGGAAATACCAAACCGATGCCGCCCTGCGGGAGGCTTGGAACGACGACACCGTGACGCTCGGCACCGCCGGGTTTCCCGCGCTGGCCGACCGGATGCGCCGCGACGATGGATTTTTCCGTGACCCGCTCCGGCAGCGCCGCACCATCGATTACTACACCGCACTGCAGGACGCCATTCCCGATGCCATCCTGTATTTCTGCCGGATCCTGCGGCAGGCCTGGCCGAGACCGCTGGTGACCGCCGCGTTTCATGGCTATTTCAAATTCCTCTTCGGTCGCGCCGCCGTCGGCGGCCACCTGCAAACACGGCGTGTCCTGGAGGCTCCGGAACTTGATTGCCTGTGCGCCCCCCAATCCTACACCGGTTTCTGCCGTCACATCGGCGGGACCGGCGAGCCCCGCGGTTTTCCCGGAAGCTGCCGCCGCGCTGGCAAACTCTGGCTCGACGAGATGGACCAGAACACCCACCTCGGTTCCATCCTCGTCCCGCCGGTTGCCAAGACCGCCGCGGAGGACGCATCCATCATGCGCCGCAACATGTTCCAATCCTTCGCCCACGGACAGGGCGGCTGGTATTTCGACTTCGGCCCGCAGAACTTCTCTGGTTCCTGGGATCACCCGCTGCTCATGCAGGAGGCGCGTGGGATCACGGAAACACTGGCCGCATCCTACGGCCGCGGGCCCTTCCGCCGCCATGCCGATGTTTTGCTGGTCTTCGACACCCGATCCCTCTGGCACTCCGTCCCCGACTGGCGCATCGACAGCGTCGGAGAGGCCGCCAATGACGAGTTGCCCAACGCCTGGATGAAAAGCGGGACGCTCGTCGAGGAGGCCTACCTGCACGAACTCGAGACCATGGATCTCGCTCCCTACCGTCTCGTGGTTTTTGCCAACTGCTTCGTGCTCGATGAGGCCCAGAAAACCTTCCTTCGCGAGCGTGTCTGCTGCGGTGGACGCCATGTGCTCTGGACCTACATGCCCGGATACTCCGACAACCGCACCCTCGACCAAGGCCATGTCGAGGCTCTGACCGGCTTCCGTCTCCACCTGCGGGAACCGACCGTCGAACCCACCGTGCGCATTGAACGCGGCGGTTTCGGCCCGGCCGCGCAGGCGCTGCGCGTGCGCGCACGCCCCTTGGTTTTCGAGGGGCACTCCATTGATTTGCAAACCTCCGTGCGCACCCCGGAGGCTGCCGCCACCTGGGTGCCTGTTCCCTTTCCGGAAATCATCGATGAGGCCGGGATCGATGTGTATGGATTCTTTGAGGGACGCTTGACTTCGGCATTCGCCAGCCGGGCCATGGACGGCTGGACCTCGTGGTTTTCAGCCCTTCCCCTGCGCCAGCCCTCCGTGCTGCGCGAGATCGCGAGACGCGCGGGTTGTCGCATCGTCTCCGAGGCCGACGATGCCTTGGCCGAGGGGGGCGGCTGGCTCTGCATTCACACGGCCGAGGGCGGCCCGCGCGCGCTCAACCTGCCGGACGGCACCGTGCGGCACATCCACATCTCGCCGTCCGAGACCGCCTGGATCCCGCTGGGGAGCAGCCGGGAGAGGGAGATCTATCCATGAGCGGACAGGCATTCATGGGGCTTGCGGGGGCATCGCGCGCCGTGATCCGGAAAGCTCGCTTGCGGGTCCATTCCGTGTTTGAATTTCCTTCTTCCCCAATGAAATCCCACTTGCTCGTGTTGCTGGGCACTCTGTTTTTCAGCCTGCCGTTGCTGTCCGAGGAACTCCCGTCGGCCGGCCCTGTTGTTTACTACGGGATCTTCGACACTGAGCGGAATCCCGACCTCATCGCGAGCCATGCGGGAAATGGACTGCCGTCCTTCCGGTTTGTCGCGGAGCCCAAGCGCACTGGCACCGCCAGCTTGGAGTTGGATATTGATCTGCCCGACCGGAAGGCATTCGGCCGCTGGCTTTTTCCGATCCCGCATGTCCGGTTCCGCGACATTTCATTCTGGATCCAAACCGACCGCCTGAACGGAGCGAAGCTGGAGCTCACTCCCACCCTGCTGGGCAGCGACCAGCAGGTCTTTATATTCAAGCCGGTGATCGTCGGAGGAGATGGAGGGTGGCAGCGCGTCCTTCTCCGGATTCCGGAAGATGTCGCATCGCTCCGGAACGACCCGAAGTTTGCAGCGATCGGAGACGTGCCGGACGCCTCGCTCAATGCGCGCGCGTATCTGATATTCAACTTCGGGATCCGGCTCGCGAAGGAAAGCCCGGCAGCTTCGTGGAGCGGACCGCTTTATCTCAACCAGCTGGAATTTCTCCAGCGCAAACCATGAGCAGGAAAATCCGATTTCTTCTTATTCTCACCGCCTTCGGCCTGGCGAGCTCCCATGCGGCATCCCCTTCCGTTGGTGCTCCAGTTGGCATCCGCATGCAATTCGTCCATCCGGACAACGAGATGGCATATTTCATCATCGATGATGGCGACAGCCGCTGGATTCCCACCGCGCAGGGGATTTCACTTTATCCACTCGCCTTCACGCACAGATACTTTTCACCCGGGAAAAAAGCCCGACAGTGGCGTTCGGTCAGCATCACGGGAGCCCTTTCGCCATGGCAGCCTGTGCCCGTCGAAATCGCGGGCGAATCCCTGCCGGAGTCCGCGCCGATCCCAGCTAGTTTTTCGAATTCGGCATCGCCGGAGAAGTCCGATGCCTTCCCGGGTTCTGTCACGGGTGGGTCCGAATACGACAAGCTCTGGATCGCCGCACATTTCAAAAAGCTGGTTCCCCTTGGCAGGCTGCAGCTCCGGCCCGATACCGGCTTTCCCACCGACTTTGAGATCGAGACGACCGTGGATGGCGGAAAGAACTGGGGGCCGGTCCCGAGCGCGCGCTATTTTCATTTTCCATCCCCGGGCGACTGTGTGGTGGAAATCCCATTGAACGGGGTCGTGGCCGACGGGGTCCGGGTGGTCAGCTTCCGGAGGGTGGCGGATGCCGGGGGGAAATACACCCTCCAGGTCGGGGGCATGGAGGTTTTCGAGGGAGCAAAGCCGCCCTTCGAGGTGTCCGGGCTGGCCCCGGAACTCGTCGCGACGTGGAACAACCTGTGGCTCACGTTCGGGTCGGCGCGAAATGAAATCCACGAGCGGTTCGACCCGACCTGGCCGACGGGACGCCCGTATAGCGGCGGGATGCTCGCGATTCTCGCAACCGAATGGTCGCTTTGGAACGCCAAGAAAATGGTGTGGTGCCATTCGGAGTTTCTTCCGCGGCTGGCGCAGGTGCTCACCGCTTATCCGGTGGATGAGGAAGGCTATGTCTGGGTCACGACAACTTCCGAAAAGCACCTCGAACACAGCCGGCATTACAACGTGGTTCCCCTCTATATCTCGGCGGTTTCCTATTATTACCTGATGACGCGGGACAAGGGATTCATCGAATCCAGGGATCCAAAAACCGGCGAGCCCATCCTGGAAAAAGTCCGGCGCGCGATGCGCCTGCTTACCGACGGACTCGGAGGTTCATCCGGACTGGTCACCGTCAAGCATTCCGAGCTTCAGGGGACTCCCGACAGCAAAAGCAACACCTACTGGGACGCCTGGCCGTTCGGGCACCAGGACGCCTACATGAACGCGCACTTTTATGAGGCTGTCGGCTCCTACGCCGAGCTTCTCAGCGCACTTGGGGACAAGACCGAAGCCGCACGCTTCCACGCGCTCCAGCCGGTGATCAAGGCAAAGTTCAACGAGACGTTCTGGGATGAAACGAACGGGCGATACATCGGCTGGATCGACAAGAACGGGAAGCGGGTGGACTTCGGATTTGTCTTCGTCAATCTGGAAGCGGTCGCGCTCGGACTCTCCACGCCGAAGCGCGCAGAGAAAGTCATGGAGTGGATCGATGGCAAACGCGAGGTATCCGGCGACACCTCCGTCGGCGCGGACATCTACCATTACAAAATCGCGCCGCGCTCGAACACGCTGGCTGCCGAGTCCGGCGAACCGGGCTATTTCAAGCTCTTCTGGAACGGCAACATCGTGGCGACGAAGGACAGCTCCCAGGCCTGGAATCTGAACGCGCAGAACGGGGGCATCATCCTCTTCGTTTCCTACTACGACCTCCATGCGAGAGAGCGGGCGCTCGGACCCGACAACGCGGCGGGACGCATGAAAGTCATCCTTGAGGAGGCGGTCGGGGACCAACTCCGGCGCATGCCGAAAAACCCGACCATCGGCATCGGAACCGCTGTCGGAATCCTCCGCGAATTTCCCGAGAGCGGGCTTGTTCCGTTCTACTTTGTTGACGGCGTCATGGGTCTGCGCCCCTCCGCCGAAGGACTCGTCATCGCGCCCGGTTTCCCCGCCGAATGGAAATCCGCCACCCTCCGCGATTTTCATTTCGCCGGGAAAACCTGGACGGTCACCGCCGATCACGCCGTCACGTCGCCGCGCGTGGAATCCACTCCCGGCGGACCCGCGCACCTCATCGTCCCCGCCAGCCAAACCACCCTAATGACACCGGAAGGAACACTCCGCACCCAACCATGAACCTCGACCTCACTGAAAAACGCTTCGCTGCCTGGTGGAGCAACGCGCTGCTCGACCGCCCCCCGGTCACCTTCAACTGGGTGGGAAAGAACAACGCGCCCGTGCCTCAGCTGGACTTCCAGATGGACCGCTACCTGATCGACGCCGAACTGCGCCTCTCGCTCTTCGAGCAGATGCTCGCCCTGCGCGTCTTCCCCGGCGACTCCTTCCCCCTGTTCTCCGCCGGCATCAGCGCCGACCACAACGGGACCGTCTTCGGACTCGAACTGGGCTGCAGCAAGGCCTCGGTCTGGTCCAAGCACTTCCTCAACAATGTCCGTGACGCGCTCACCCTTACCGCCAACCTCGACAACCCGTATTGGAAATCCATCCGCGAAGCCACCGACCTTTCGCTTGCACGCAGTCGCGGCCGATGGGTCACCGCCCTCTGCTGCCACGGCGGGATGAGCGGCGACATCCTTGTGGCCCTGCGCGGACCCGAGGGCCTCTGCATGGACGCCGTCGATGACCCGGAGGGCGTCCGCCTTGCCGCCAACCACCTCAGCAGCTTCTATCCTTTGGTGTATAACGATATTTACCAGCGCCTGGCCGAGGCCGGCTCACCGGTCTCCGCCGAGAGCGAGCTCAGCCGCCGCCGCACCGGTCGAATCGGCTGCGACTTTCTGTGCATGATCTCTGCGGAAATGGGTCGCGAAACGGTTTATGAAGCCATCGAGGCCGACATCAACTGCCTCGACCAAGCCTACTTCCACCTCGACAGCGAGGGTTCCCTGCGCCACCTCGACTTCATCCTCTCCCAGCCGAAGGTTGCCGGAGTCCAGTGGGTCTACGGCGTCAACCGCGGACCGGCACACAAGTGGCTCCCCGTTTACCGCCGCATCCAGGACGCAGGCAAGGCGCTGGAGATCCTTCCCGTTGATGTTGCCGACGCCCTCGAACTCATGAAGCACCTCCGCCCGGAGGGCACATGGATCCGGTTCCTCGATCCGGTTGCCGAGGACGAGGCGGAACACTTTGTCACGGAGGTCGGAAAACGCTCGAACTGGCGGTAAGGGTTGCGCCCGAGTTGATGCGGTATATGCTGATCTACAGATGAAGCAGCCTTTCAAGCGGCATTTCTTTTGGTGCACTCTGGCGCTGGGGTTGGCCTGTCTGACGGGCCGCGCTGAAACGGCCCGGCCGAATTTCATCTTCATGCTGACGGACGACCAGCGCTGGGACACGCTGGGCTGCAACGGGAATCCGGCGATCAAAACCCCGAACCTGGATTCCATGGCCCGCGACGGGGTGAACTTCAAAAACTCCTTCGTCACCACCCCGATCTGTGCGGTATCGCGCGCGTCGATTCTGACCGGGCAATACATGCGCAACCACGGCATCCGGGATTTCAGCAAGCCGTTTACTCCGGAGCAGATGGCGCAGACCTATCCCGCACTCCTGCGCAAGAGCGGGTATTTCACCGGCTTTACCGGCAAGTGGGGCGTGGGCGCCGAAAAATTCAACTACGACATCTACAAGGGTGAGTTCGACTTCTGGCGCGGCCGGCCCGATCAGGACGAATACTGGAAAGATGGAAAAAATGGCACGCACCAGAATGTCCGCATGAGCCGCGATGCCGACGATTTTCTAAAGGAGGCCAAGGCCTCCGGCAAGCCGTTCTGCCTTTCGATCAGCTTCAAGGCACCGCACGGTGCGTGGGACGAGTGCGAGCCTGATATCTTTGCCACCATCCGCCCGGAGGACATGCCGCTCCCCTCCTCGTTCACCAAGGAGGCCTGGGAGGCCCAGCCGGACTTTGTCAAAAAGGGCATTTGCGGGGTTCAGGCACAGGTCGCCCGCGACTTCAAATTTGACAAGGGGACGGATGCCCACCACCAGCGGCTGGTGGCGCAGTATTATGCGCTGATCCAAGGGGTTGACGCCTCGGTCGGGCGCATCCGCGAGTCGCTCAAAAAATACGGCTTCGATGAAAACACCGTGCTCATTTTCACCGGCGACAACGGGCATTTCCTGCACGAAAAAGGGCTCTACGGAAAATGGCTGATGTATGATCAAAGCATCCGGGTTCCGCTGGTGGTTTATGACCCGCTGCTGCCGCAATCCGCCCGCGGTCAGACGCGCGAAGAGGCTGCGCTGAATGTGGATATTGCGTCGACGATTCTTTCACTGGCCGGCCTGAAGGCGCCCGGGCAGATGGATGGCGTTGATCTTTCGCCGCTTCTGCGCGGGGAGAACCCGGAATGGCGCAGGGAGGTGTTTTTCGAGCACACGTATTCGGAGGCTGGCAACCGCACGATTCCCAAGTCGCTCTGCGTCCTCGATGCACCGTGGAAATATATCCGCTATATCAGCGAGAAACCTCCGGCCGAGCAGCTCTTCAATTTGCAGAATGACCCGGACGAACTGAAAAATCTTGTGCAGTCTCCAGCCGCCAAAGAGATGCTGAAAAAGCTGCGTGCGCGCTGCGATACGATGCGCTGCGAGATAAAGGACAATTATCCGGATTATGATGAGTATCAGGATGAGTTCATCGTCCGGACCACCGGGCGGGCCACAGCCACCAAGCCGGTGTCATTCACTGGAGTCCAATCACTGGGGCAGACCTTTCTGGCGGAAACAGATTTTCTGACCTGCTGCGAGGTGATGCTTCCGACCTGGGGACGCGGCGAGGGCGCCTGCGATATCACCGCCGAACTGCTTCAGGGCGACAAGGTGCTGGGCAGTGTGAACATTGCCAAAGAGGACATCGAAAACACTCGCATGCAGCGCCTGATGTTCCAAACGCCGGTTGAAAAAGGCAAAACCCTCTGCCTGCGGCTTTCTCCGGCCCGGGCGGTCCCAGCCGGACGGATGGGCTGGTGGGCGTATGAAAAGTCGTATGACAAAAACGGTAGCGCGCTCGTGGACGGTCAGCCGCAAAACTACAGCCATGAAATGAGGGTGGTTTTCAAAAGGTGAATCTGCGCGTCGCTGGTTAGGGCCCAATAGCGTTCGACATGGCAAGTGCCTGTCACTTCCCATTCATGCTGGGGGTTCCTCGTCCTGCTTCTCTCCGCGTTTCGCGGGAGTTTTTTTGTTCCAATCCACCGGCACATCGTTCGACTGTTTTGCGCCCGGCGTGGTGCGGCCGTCCTCGACATAGCGTTTCAGGAGGGCGGTGAGTTCGGCCACGATCTCGGGATGCTGCGAGTAGAGGTTTTTCGTTTCGGCGATATCGGCTGTGACGTCATAGAGTTGTCCCGGCTCCGGCTTGGCGTCACTGCTGCCCGCACCTTTTTCCACGATCAGTTTCCATTGTCCGCGCTGGATGGCAAATGAGCCGTTGCTCGCATGGCTCACCACCGCTTCCCGGATGGGGGCCTTTTCTCCCTTGAGCAGTGGAAGAAGACTGAAGCTGTCCTCGGCGGCGTTGTCCGGGAGTTTTGCGCCGGTGATCTGCGCGCAGGTGGCCATGATGTCGTTGAGCGACACCTGCTGCGCGCATTGGCTGTCCGGCTTGACCACACCCGGCCATGACGCAACGAACGGCATGTGATGCCCGCCTTCCCACGCGTCGCGCTTGTAGCCGCGGAACGGCCCGCTGACGCGATGTCCGGCCTTGATGAATGGTGGGATTTTCGTGTTCGGACTGTGCCCGTTGTCGGATGTGAAAATCACCAGCGTATTGTCCGCAATGCCCTGTTTGTCTAACGCCTCCATCACCTGTCCGACTGCCCAATCGGTTTCCATGATCAGGTCGCCGACCTTGCTGATCCCGCTCTTGCCCTTGAACTGCTTCGAAGGCGCGATCGGATCGTGCGGCGTGGTCAGGGCAAAATACAGAAAAAACGGCTGCTTCGCTTGGGCCTCCTTGCCGATGTAGTCCACTGCCTTTTCCACCAGCGTGGGCAGGATGCGGTCGAACTGCCAGCCCGGGGCCATCGGCCCGGAATGGCCGACCATGATTTCCTTGTCTCCGGAAAAATGGTCGGTCGGCTGGACGGTGACCCGGTCGTTTTCGATGAACGTGAACGGCAACATATTCGGGGCATCCACGCCGAAATAGTAATCGAATCCGCGCGTGGTCGGGCCTTCTGCGATCGGCTCATCGAACACGACATTCCCGTCGCGCTTCGGCCACTGCATGCCGAGGTGCCACTTGCCGATCGCTGCTGTCTGGTAGCCCTCCTTTTTGAGCATTCCGGCGATGGTGAGGCGATCGGGAGCGATCAGCGGGGTTCCAAATTCTGCGACTACTCCGGCCTGCAGGCGGCTGCGCCAGTTGTAGCGGCCGGCGAGCAATCCGTAGCGCGTCGGCGAGCAGCACGCCGCCGAGGAATGGGCCTCGGTAAATCTCATCCCCCCGCGCGCCAGCCGGTCGATGTTCGGCGTGGGGATTTTGCTGAACTTCGGATCAAAGCATGCGACATCGCCGTAGCCCAGATCGTCGGCCAGCACGATGACGATGTTCGGCCTGGCCGGCTGAGTCACTGCGGAAGCTGCGCCGCCGAAAACGGCCAGAACGCAGAATATCGCGAATAGGTTTTTGATAAGATTATTCCGAGTCCGCCCACTTCTTCACGCCTGGCACTTCGGCGTTGATACTTTTCAGATAAGAAACGAGCGAGTCGGCCATTTCCTTCGCTTTTTCCGGCATCTTCGCGGCCAGATCGCTTTTTTCTCCGATGTCAGCCGAAAGGTCGAAGAGCTCCACGCTTGCGACGTCCCATGATCCGGGCTTCCAATGGATGAATACTTTGTAGTTTCCCTGCCGGCATGCCGAGCGCGGGCGGGCTTTGAAGGGATCGTGGAACACGAGACCCGGCGTTTCCCGTTTCACCTCTCCGCCTTTGAGGAGGAGATCCTTCAGGCTGGCGCTGTCGATGTCGCCCGGAAGCTTGTATGGCGCGCCGAGGAGGTCATGAATCGTGGCATACCAGTCGTAGAGGGCGACCGGCTCGCGGCACCAGGAATTTTTCGCGATGCCCGGGCCGGTGGCCATCACGGGAACGCGGATGCCGCCCTCGCGCAGCGAGTGCTTGCCTTCGGAGAGCGGCGCGTTGCGGTTCGGGAGGCCGGGCTGGTCGGCCGCGACCCGGACGGGCTCCGCCCCGCCATTGTCGGATCCGAAAAAGATATACGTGTTCTTCTCGAGTCCGAGATCGCGGACGGCATCGAGCAGCAGGCCGATCCCGTTATCCAGTTCCTCCAGCATCGGCGGGAGGTTGAGCGTGAATTCCCCGCCGCGCGGGTCGGTCTTGCCCTTGTATTTGTCGATGGTCGCCTGCTTCGCCTCCGGAGAGCGGTGGATCGCGTAGTAGCTCATCTGCAGGTAGAATGGCTTCCCCTTTTTCGCCTGTTCCTTCATGAAGGCGATCCCCTTTTCCGTCATCGTGTAGATGCGCTTCGGATCCTCGTTGTCCACGTTCAGTACGAATTTGTTTTTCGGGTCGCAGGTTCCGTGTTCGTTGCCCGTGAACCCGTCGGTCGCATCGTAACCGAGGTTTTTTGGTTCGCCCCGTGGATCGCTGTTGTATTCCCCCTTGTTGCCGATCAGGTATTCCCCCCATTTTCCAAAGTGGGCGCAGGTGTAGGCAGGATCACACTTTTTGATCATCTGTGCGATGGAAAGCCTGCCGGCGGGATCGAAGTCGGTTTTGAATGACGCACCTCCGCGCGCCGAGGTCACCCCGAACTGGAGGCTCCGCCGCGTTGGTGTGCAGACCGGTGCCGGCGAGTAGCCGCTCGTGAAATTCATCCCGCTCTCCGAAAGCCGCACCATGTTCGGCGTGTGGAAGAATGTACGGAACGAATCCGGGATCTTCGGATCGGCGGGACGGGATGTGTCTGCCCAGCCCTGGTCGTCGGTAAGGAGCACGATGAAGTTTGGCTTGTTTGCCGAAGAGGAGGCAAAGGAATGCGTGACAAGAACAGTCAACGTAGAGAGCAGGGGGAGAATATGTTTCATAGGGATTGCAATGATCAATCGTGAGTCATCTTTCGATTATTCCTTGGCAGCAGATTCCGCAGGCGCGGCTTTGTCTTGTTTCTTTTTTTTGGCTCTGTCGGTTCTTGCCTGCTGGTTCCCCTCGGTGATTTCGTCCAGAGTGAGCCGCTTCTCCCCGACGCCGGCCATCCAATCGCTGAGGATCTTGCGGTGGCGTTCGATTTCGTTTTTCAGTTCCGGGTCGGCGATCCGGTTCATCATTTCATAGGGATCGGTTTTGAGTTCGAAGAACGCCGCCTCATTCGAGCTGGAGAGGATGTATTTGAAACGGTCCGAGCGCACCATGCGGTGCCCCGTGCCGAGCCGCTTTTCCGTCCGCCCTTCCCCTTCGGTGACGACCTCGTCCCGGACTTTCGCCTTCGGATCCTTCAGGACGGGAAGGAGCGATTTTCCCATGAGGTGGGAAGGTGCGGGGATGCCCGCCAGATCAAGAATGGTCGGATAGACGTCGAGGGCCGACGCAAGGGCATCGCTTTTTGAGTGTTGGACGGGAAGCAAGGGCGAGTGGACAAACATTGGCACGCGCACCGATTCCTCGTGCATGGTGACCTTGTGGCCGAGGCCGTGGTTGCCAAGGAAATAGCCGTTGTCGGAGAGGTAGATAATGATGGTGTTCTCGTAGAGGCCATCCGCCTTGAGCTGTTCGATCAGCTTGCCGATCTGTTCGTCCAGGCAACTGATGTCTCCGTAGTAGGCTTTGATGACCGCCTTCATCTGCGCTTCATTGCGTGGCGGGCCTCCGGTGGCCCCTTCCGGGGCACGCGGATAAACCAGATGCTTGTTGTCCATGAAGGTGGTGGTACCCGACAGACCCTGGTTGAAGAAGCTTTGCATCAACGGAGACTCCCGCCAGTTGGGATCGAGCTTGATGTCGGCGTCCTTGTAGATGTCCATGAACCGCTGCGGTGCGGTGAAAGGCAGGTGCGGGTTGCGCGGCGTGAGCCAGAGTAAAAACGGACGCCCCGACTTCGCCTCGCGCTGGAGAAACTTTTCGGCCTCGGCAAAGGTCTCCTCGTCATTCACGTCTTCAAGTTCACGCCCTTCGGAAAAGCCGAATGTGGTCGGTTCGCCGAGGTGGGACTTCCCGTAGAGAGCGGTGTGATAACCGGCTTTCTCAAGGACGGCCGGTAGAGTGGCAAAGCGCTTTTCCTCAACCACGCTCTTGATAAAGCCTTCACTCATCAATGCGATCGTGCCGTGCTGCTGCGGGAACACGCCGCTGTAGATGCTCGCCCGGCTCGCGGCGCAGATCGGCGAGGCCACAAAGAACCGGTCGAAACGGAAGCCCTCGGTCGCCAGTTTGTCCATGTTCGGCGTCTTGACTGCCGGGTTGTTGTAACCGATGGCTCGATACGTCTGGTCGTCGCTGAGGATGACGACGAAGTTGGGTTTCTTTGCCGGGGCATCGGCGGCGAATGTCGCCGAAGCCATCGCCGTGACGGCGAACAAAAGTTTGATGCATGCATTCATAGTTCGGTTCTGCTTCAGGGAGTCCAGATGGTCGCCTGAATGGTTCGGTCTTCGTCTTTGGGGCCGTTGAAATAATAGGCCGACAGCACCGAGCCATCGTGCCGCGCGATGCTTCGCGGGTAGCCGAGATCGCCGGTGGGCGCGTCGTCGCGGAGCACGATCTCAGGCCCCCAGGTGCGACCCTCGTCGCTGCTGACCCGGGCTCTCATTCCAAACGGCTTGGCGCGGTAGCCGTAGGAGAGGCACAGCCGTCCGTCCGGCAGCATGACGAGCGCCGGGGGATTGCCTCCGCCGATGTCGGGAGCGGGGATTCCAAAGGGCTTCCAATGCGCACCGAGATCGTCGCTGATCCACGCCTCGATGAAGCCCGGCTTTTTCGGATCAAGGCGGCGGACCGTGGTGAGAATCGCGCCGCTCTTGAGCCGGAGCGACGAGGGCATGATCGCGTAACCCTCCGGCTCGTCACCGATGAGCGAGACGAGTTTCCAAGTCAGGCCGCCATCGGTCGTGCGCGCGCAGAAGACGCGGCCTTCCTTCCCGTCGGCTTTCGCGGCGCTGCCAAACATCAGGCAATCGTTTTTGCCGAGCACGATGAGGTCGGTGCGCGTGGCGATTCGATCAATGCCCTCCACCGCAAATGGATACGGCTCGCTCCAAGTGCGGCAGCGATCCGTCGAGGTGAAAAACCAGGAGGGGCCGACGGCCTGGCTGCCGTAGTGAAAAACCAGCGCGAAGCCCGGAGCGGTGAAGTCGAGAGGTTCCGGCAGATGACCCGAACCGGAAGGTGCCGGTCTGCGGGCGAGTTGCGGCGGCTTTTCCACGGCCCATGTCAGCCCGCCGTCGAGACTCCGCGCCTGCCAGTTTTCGAGCGGCTTTTTGAAATCAACCGCGTGTCCACCGGCGACCTTCGCATACCAAGCCGCCGTGAAGCCGAGGACGATATCGTCGCCCCAAGCCCAGATCCCATGGTTCGCCGGCCAGCCGCCGTAGCGCAGCGGTTCCTGATAGACGATCACGTCCTGCTTCATGGCCGGGCGCACCTCGTCGCGCGCGGTGGTCGTGGTGGGTGAATCCAGCCGCACGTTCTCCCCCCGGGCCTGTGGCGACGGGGCGGAGGCAGCGATGAGAAATATCAGGAAAAGTTGTTTCATGGGAATAATCCGTTTCGGGGTGGCTTCCGCTCAAGGTTCTTCAGAGCTCGCAGGTTTTTTCTTCGGAGCCTCTTTGTCGATTTCTGCCTGACGCTGCTCGATGAGTTTTTGCTGCTCCGGGACGCGCGACCACCAATATTGCGGACTTGCGTCGCGAAATTGCGGCGAGTCTTCCCGCATCTGCTCGATCAACAGATTCTGCATGCGTGCGAGGATGTCGGGATTTGTGGCCGCGAGGTTGTGTTTCTCGAACGGATCCTCGGCGATGTTGAATAACTCGTCTCCCCGGTCGGGTCCGGGCATGCAGTACAGCGCGAACCTGCTCTCGCCGCGGGTGACAAGCTTCCAGCCGCCGTCGCGCAAAGCCGACATCCCGCCGAGATATTTGAGGTAGAGCAACCTCTCCGGCACCTGCACGGCAGATCCATCGAGCAACGGCCAGATGTTTGCCCCGTCGAATTTCTGTCCGGCAGGGAGAGTGCCCCCGGCCAGTCCAGCAAAGGTGGGCAGCCAATCGACCACTGCGACGGGCGAGACGAGTTTGAGCGGCTTGAGTTGTTCCGGCCACCAGACGAACGCGGGCACGCGGATGCCTCCCTCGTAGGTTGTGACCTTGCTCCCGCGCAGGTCGCCGGCGCTCCCTCCGCTCTCGCGTGCCGGGCCGTTGTCCGACGTGAAAACGACGATCGTATTTTGATCCTGCTTGGTCTCCTTGAGCGTCGCGATCACCTGGCCTACGGCGTCGTCGAGGTGCGCGACCGTCGCAGCGTAGCGCCGCTCAAGATCATCCTTCCTGGGATCTTCGGAGAATTTCACGTCAGCGAACTTTTCCAACCACTCCTTTGGCGGATCCAGGGGCGTATGCGGGGCAAAGTGAGCCAGATAAAGAAACCATGGTTTCTTCTGCCCCGCCTGTTCGCGCAACCAGGCGATGGCCTGTCGGGTGAGCAGGTCGGTGGTGTGGACGCCCTCTTCGGTCAGCGGTTGACCGTTGCGCTGCCAGAAATCCCCGGCGTCATTCGCTTTGCCCAGATGATGCCAGGGTGAGATCGTGCCATGCAGCGAACCGTAGGTTTGCTCGAAGCCCCGCTCCCACGGGCGCGCCCCCGGGGAAGGTCCGACATGCCATTTGCCCGCATGCATCGTGGTGTAGCCCGCCTCCCGCAGAATCTCCGGCATCAGTTTCATCCCGGCTGGAAACCCTCCGCCGGCACCGCTCCGGTTGTGTGTGCCGTCGTAACGGCCCGCCCAGACCCCGCTCAGCAGCGACGACCGAGTCGGGGTGCATTGCGGCATGACGTAGTGCTGGTCGAGTTCCACTCCCTCCCGGGCAAGCCGGTCCAGATTCGGAGTCGGAATGCGGCTGCCGTGATAAGAGACATCCCCCCACCCGAGATCGTCCGCGACGATGAGTAGGATGTTGGGTTTGCCTTCGGCTGTCTTCGCTTCGCTTCGGCTCTCCGCCGCGTGGACCGAAGCCAGCGGAGACAACAGAAGGAGGGTGACAAGCAGGCGCTTCATGGTTGGGGGTTCGGTAAATGAAAAAGCGGGCTGTGTATCTGCTAAATTCTCCGATCAGGGTTTGACAGCAATCTCTGCCGCCGTTTGCAACGTCACCGGGCCAAGCAGTCCTGAATCCAACAGCGGCTCGTTTTCACGGTAATATCTCGTGAGCACGAATGTCGAACGCCCGGCCGGGCTTTTGCCGCCTGCCTTGACCCAGTCTGGAATGGACAACACCGGGACGATCCGGTTGGCCGTTTTCCCTTCCGCGTATTTGAGGCCGGGGTCGGGATGGAGTTTTTCGTCGCCCACGAGGCGGTTCTTCCAGGTGTTGGTGACGCACACTTCAAGGGTGTTGGTGCCGGGTTTGATTGCATTCGTGATGTCCGTCCGGAACGGAGGTTTCCAGAGCGTGCCGAGGTCTTTGCCGTTCACGCGCACTTGCGCGATGTTTTTCACATTTCCGAGATCCAAAATGATTTCCGCTTTCCGCTTTCCGGCTTCCGGTTTCCAATCGAACTCCGTTCGGTACGTGGCGGTGCCTGAAAAATATTTGATGCCGGGGTCTTCCGACTGCGTCCACGAGATGAGCTTTGGAAATTCGGCGGTGGCGGGCGCACCCTTGTCTGGCGGGAATGACAGGCTCCATGGTCCGGTGATCGCGATCGGTTTTTCGGTCGGTGCGACGGTGAATTTGACCGTTTTGTCCGCGGCGGTTCGAGCGGTGTAGGTGCCGGGCTCTCCCATGAGGAGGCGGAACATTTCGCCTTCGCGAAGCAATTGCAGAGGCTTTTGTGATCCCTCGCGAGTCACGGTGGCCAGCGCATCGGGATTGACCGGTTCGCGGAACACCACAAAGACCGAACCCGCCGGATCGAAATGCATCGGCACTTCCGTGACGCCGGAAGCTTGCCGGTAAACCGCCGGCTTCGTGATCGCGCCGGTTGACGGGTCCCAGAACTCGGGTGCTTTTCCGGTGACGCGGAACCGGACCACGGCATCCGTGGAGGTTTCGCGGTCGGCATTGGCCACGAAATAGAGGTCGGCCTCTCCGGTTGTCCTGTGAGAATAGCGCAAGCGGGTTCCCTCGGGTGCAGTGTAGTCGAAGTCCGGCGGAGCCATCGCGTTCAGGATCTCCGAAAGTTGCTTCCCGAAAATCACGCGTCCCTTGCCGACCCGGTTTTCGGTCACCTTGTCACTGCCAATCGCCCCCCAGAGGCGGTCCGCAATGGCACGGGTCTTGGCATCGTTTTCCTTCCAGTTCGTGAGCCCCGGGGTGCGCAGCGGCTTGGGACCGACCGCCGTCGCGCCGGCTTCGACGAGCCGCTCCACCGCTTGAATCGCAGGCAGCGTCATGTGCTTGCGGTCCGGCAGCAGGAGCACGCGGTATCTCGGGCCGTGCGGGAGGACGAGGTCGCCATTTTTTGCAACGGTGAGCTTCTCGAGGATTTCCAGATTGCAGCCGTCGAACTCGTAGCCCGCAGGCACAGGGTTCCAGATCTGCTCGCGGTGGCCGAGCAGGTTCGGGGCGTCGTCCCCGATGTAGTGGATCACATCCGCGACAAAGCGTCCGGTCTGGAGCAGTGCTTGCGAGCGGGTGAGGTATTCCATCCACGCCTTGCCGCCATTGTCCCACCATGTCTGGGTCCGCTCGAAGTTGATGCCGTAGGAGCCGAACGTCATCCCCGGCTCGATGCCGATCCACGGCTGCATCGCGTAGCGGTGGATGAAAAACCGGTTGATGCCCGTGGCAAACGCATGGTCGCCGAGCGCCTTGAAATCAAACGGTGAAAGGCTGAAGTCTCCCCTTCCCGTAAAACTTTCCGCCGCCGTGATCGGGCGGTTGTAGATGTGTGAGGCCGAGGCGGCGGACTTGCAATCGAAGCGCACCTCTTCCGCCTCGTCGGATTCCGTCCAGAACTCGCCCATTGGGATATCGACTTTCGAAAAATAGTTGATCGGGTCATACATGAACGACTGGCGTCCGGCCGATTCGCTTTGATAGAGCACGTCGCTCGCGTGACAGAGCCTCTGCATCTCCCCGTAATAGTTGTCGCGGATGAGGTCGGCCATCGTCCGGCGCACGTCCCACAGAAACCGGTCCGATTCCTCCGCGCTGCCGACGATCCTCCCGGTCGCGAGCACCGGCAGCCACGGCGTCATCGAATACCCTCGCCGCTTTTCGAACTCCTCCTGGAAATGGTTGCTCCACGTGTGGATGCCGGATTCCCAACTGTCGGTATGCACCGCGCTGATCGGGTTTCCCGGGCTCTTGTTGTTCTCGGCGATCATCCCCTTTGCGAACGAGTCGAAATGGAAACGGATCGCGTCTCCGCTCATCTTGTCCGCCTCAAGCCCCTGCTTGCCCTGGGTTGCGGGCGAAACGCGTTTCCCGGTGCTGGTCATGCCGAGACGGATGATTTGCCAGCGGCCCTCAGGCACCTTCCAGTCGAGCGTGCCGTCGGGGCCCAGTTTTTTGCTGAGATCAATCATGGTGTTCGTCGCGATGCCACCGGGCGATGATCTCGGGATCTCGCTGTCAAGCCACGGGGATTCGCTCCCGTGATTGCGGCGGCGGGCGAACGAGGCCTTGACCTCCCAGAGGTTCACGCGCTGCTCGCCGAACAACTCGATTTCGGAAATCTGCGTCGAGGCGACGGGATCCTTGATCCGCACCCGCACAGCCATCGCCTGCTCCGGAGGGAAAGAAACAGTCATTGTATCCGAAGGCGGATCGTCGAGATCCACATTGAGATCGAACTCCGCGACTTTGTGGAAAGTCTCTCCATCTGCGGAGACCTCGACCGTTGTCGGCATGGAGGCGTTGCCGTTGAAGCGGACACCCCGGATATCCGGCAGTCGGAACACCAGGGTTCCCACCGTCTGCGGAGCGTCAAACGTCAGATCAATAGGTACCTTCGGCAGTGCGAGCGCGGTTTTCGGCTTGGCATCAATCAGCTCCGGCGCTGGCTTCCCGCCGATCGTGGCGAGCGATGGATTCACAGGCTGCGCCAGATCCATCGGGACCGCGATCACAGCCACATCCTCGTAAAAATCCTCCTTGGCTTTCGGCCGCGGGAGCTTGATCGGCTTGGACGATGGGCCGGTGATCTCGTCGGTTGTCCAAACCAGCATTTTGATCGAGCGGTCCGGAGTGATCCAAGGCCCCCCCGCAGTCGCCCATCCATCGCACTGGTGGAGCACGAGGTGCATGCCGAGGCGCACACATTCCTTCGCCGCGTGCGCGTAAAGCTCGCGCCAGAGAGGTGTATTGAAAATCGCATCACCCGGAGGAGTGCCCAATCCGACCCCCATCATCACTGCCCCGCCGATCCCGATCCGGTGCATCGCCTCCAGATCCGCCGTGATTCCCTCCTTGGTCACGTTCCCATTCATCCAGAACCAGAAGACAAACGGCTGCGCGGATTCGGGTGGATTGGCAAACCGGGCATGAAGGTCGTCGGCAGAGGGAGAGTCGGCGGCCTGAAGAGATCCACCGACAGCGAGGAGAAGGCAGCAGAGGAGGGGTTTCATACGAAATAAGGCAGAGGGGTTAGCCGCAGATTAACAAGATTCACACAGATGAACACGCCCGAACCGGGAATGGACGGGAATGCGAGCTTCCAGCATATCGCGCGGCAGGGTCACGCAAATTGATGAAATGGCATTTCCCATGCACCTTTTGGCAGGGAAATCTGCGGGATCCCCATGCCGGGGCGATGCCATTCACGGCGTCAGAATCTCGATATCCGGCGCGACGTGATAAAAATGCGAGGGGTTGAGCGTCACGATCCGCAGAGCTTTTTTCCGGCGGGCGAATGTCGCATGCAGGGAGTCGTAGATTCCCCCTCCCATGACCCCGCGGCGACGGGCCTCACGAATCGCCGCCTCGTAGTCGGTCAATGCCAGCGCTTCCACGGAAACAGAATCCCGCAGTCCGAGCGTGATTTCGGTCGCGGCGGACGTGGGGACTTTGTAAAAACCCGTGAGCGTGGCGAAAGCCTCCGCCAGCGCGTGGGCGTTGGTGAACGGGCGCAGGGACGCCTTAAATCCCTCGCGACAGCCCGCATGCCGGGGATGGGATTGCAGGATCGCGCCAACGAGAATTCCGGTGTCGAGAAATGTCATCTCGTGTAGTGGCGGGCCTGATCCACCGCATCCTCAATCGGCGTTGCCGGAACGGCACCCGTCCACACCTTCAATTTGCCCCTCTTGACGACGCTTCCAGAAGTATTGGCTCCCACTTCCAGCACGATGCGTCCCGGAGTGGAAGATATTCTGAGCTTTTGCCTCGGGGAAATCCCGGCAGCCTGCCGCATGGCACGTGTCAAAACGATCCGGTTCGAGGCATCGAGCTCAATGGTCGTTTCCATGGCATGACAATGGCACGGTCATGGCACGCAGTCAAGAGAAGGCCGGGTGATGCGTGCGGGCTACGGCTTCACGTCCAGACCCGCCGCCTTGGCGAGACCTCTCTGGCGTTTGTCGAAGGTGAGGAACCGCCGCGCGCCCGCCACCAGCGCAGCGCCGACATGGAGGGTGTCCACCGCCCGGCTGCCAATTCTCTCGGCATGGCCGGCGCTCAGTTGTTCGGCTTTGCGAAGGGCATCCGTCCAGGGAATCGGGGCATGGGCCAGATTCCCACCTTCAATCGCCTCATCAATTCGCCGCAACGCCGCCGCCCGTGCGGGCTTGTCAATCTCTCCCCTATGAACACGAAGCCGCAGGCCGTTGCGGACTTCCAGCCGGTGAAGGGGATTGAAGGCGAGAATCGCGGGGTTCCGCGCCATGAACTGCTTTGCCTCATCCGTATTTCCGTCTTCGATCAGCAAGGACATCAGAAATGAGGAATCCGCATAGTCTCGCGCCGGGGTCATCGCTCGCCCCTCATGTCATCGTAAAACGCCTGTGTTTCTTTCTTGGTCAACTTCCGGTTAGCCGGAATCGGAGGATTCGCCTTCAGCCATGCCTTCCAATCCGGCTTGTGCGGCTTCGCGGGACGCGCCGGAGCCAGTGTGGCAAAGGCCGCACCGCCCCGCGTGATGGTGACCTGTTCGCCGTCCTCAATCCACTTCGCCACCGCCGCAAAGCCGTTGCGGAGGTCCCGGACGGTCGCCGTTCTGGGCTCCTGGATTGTTGTGCTCATGTGATACAAATATTGTATCACGGTTGCCTCCGGCGTCAACTCGTGGATCCAGAAAGCCTCATCCCGCGGCTTCCGACCTACTGCTGAGGTTTGATCGGAATTTCCACTGCCGTCTGCAGGGTCACCGGGCCGAGCAGGCCGGAGGGCATCAGTGACTCGCGCTGGCGCCAGCGCAGAAAGTTTTCCCAGGCTTTGTAGACGGGGCGTTCCTTCTCTCCGTAGCGGGCGCGCAGTTCCTGCGGGATGGGAGTCGGCTCCTTTAGGCCGGCGCAATAGTTCCACATGGAATTGGCGACGGTGACCTCCAGGGTGTTATTCCCCGGCTTGACGAGCTTGGAAATATCGACCCGATAGGGCTGCATCCAGAGCTTGCCGGCGTTCAGGCCATTGACTTTGACGGCGGCGACCTCGTGGACGGTGCCGAGGTCGAGGATGACGGACGTTTCAGGTTTCAGGTTTTTGGATTGACTCGAAGACTCGCCGTTCGGGCTGCCTAAGGCAGTCTGTCTCGCTTCGCTCGGCTCAGGTTTCCAATCGAAGTCCATGCGGTAGGTGCCGTTGCCCGAGAAATTTTTGAGTTCCGGCAGCGTGGTCCAGTCGGCCAGTGTTTCGAGGGTCCGGTTCGTAGTGAACCCGCCGAGGCCTTTAAAATCCACCTTCCACGGGCCCTCCAAGGCGAGGGTTGTGGACGCCTTCGACGCGGGTTTCGGGGCGGGTGCTTCGCCGGATCCCTCTGGTGCGAGCAGGTAGAACATCGAGGCCCAGGGTTCCAGCGAGACCGGGAGAACCATTCGGCCGTCGGGAGAGGCGCTGTGGCCGGGGACGGAGGTGATGGTGCCGGTCAGGGCGTCCCAGGCCTGCGGGACGAGTTTGGCCGGGCTGTTGAGGGTGACGTCGGCGTTGATCGGGTTCGGGCTGAGGTTGGTGAGGAACCAGACCTCCACGGAACCCACGCGGGTGTGGCGGAAGGTGAGGCCGTCGCTCTGGGGTTGGCCCGCGATCTCGAAGTCGGGGGTGAGGCGGGAGCGCAGGGTCTCGATGAATCCCTTCCACGCGGGCGAGAGGGGCGGGGTGGGCTCCCATTCCAAGGCTCCGGGCGACCAGTTCTGGAGGTATTCCAAGCCCTCGACGCCCGGGAAAAAGGCGGTCATCCCGCTGCCGGTGGTTTTATTGCCGCCCTTTTCGTCAAACAATTTGGCGCAGAGCGCGCGCAGGTCAGCGTCGCGTTTCTCGTGGTTGACCATGCCGGGGGAGTATTCCGGCAGCCGGCCCAGGGCCAGCACCGCGCCGCCCTGCTCGACGAAGCCTGAGAGTTTCTCCAGTATTTCCGGCGCGAGGCAGATGGCGCGGGGCAGGATGAGCACGGAGTAATCGTAGCCGTTTATGACGAGTTTGCCTTTTTCGACCTTGGCGTGGTTGAGGAGCAGGTCGTCGTTGACGCAGTCGAAGTCATAGCCGTTGGCGACGAGGATCTTGGGCAGCGGGCCGAAGGGCACGTCGCGGACGTGCCTGCAGGGGTATTCGGCGCGCTCCGACCAGAGCGTGGGCGTGGGGGAATAGACCAGCACGTCAGCCTCCGCCCGGCCCTGGCGGGAAAGGAAGGCGGCGCGGGCTTGATAGTCGGCCAGTCCGCGGAACCACGGCCACCAGGTGTTCACGTGGCTGATGCGGTTCATGTAGATGAGGTCGCGGGAGGGGGCGATTTCCCTCTCCGGCGAGGCGTAGTAGCCGTGGTTGTAGAACTGGGTGATGCCGTCGCGCAGGAAGAGGTCGGTGGCGCGCTTGATCTCCTCCATGGTGGCCCGGTAATTCTGGTTGATGAACGTGAAGGCCTCGCTGGAGACCCAGCGTTTGTTTTTGGAGGGGTAGAGGGCGGCCCCGCTCGTCGTCAGCTTGTGCCAGAACATGGGGTCAAAGCTGCGCTTGGTGTTTTCCGTTTCGGGGCGCTGGAACGTGCCGGCGGCTTCGATGAGTTCGGTGGTGAAGCGGTAATGCGGCTGCTGGCGCATGTGGATGCCGAGCTCGTCGCAATATTCCGTGAGCGGGCGCGTCATGCCCTCCATGCCCATCAGGTGCAGGAAGTGGCCGAAGTCGTAGCGCACGCGGGAGGTTTCGGGGGCTCCGTCCTGGATCAGCAGGGGAAGGTATGGGCGCAGGTCATAGCCTTTTTCCTTCTGGAAGCGCTCGAACATCCCGTCGCTCCAGTAGCTGAAATCCTGCTGGACCTCGTAGCTGTCGCCGAAGAATGAGTCCACGGTCTGGCCGAAATCCCCGGCGAAGGAGGCGATGTAGCGGCCCCCGGAGTGGGCGAGGTAGGCGCGCACGGCGTCCTGGTCGAGGTGGTCGACAAGTTTGGATTCTGGCACGAAGTTTTCGCAGGCGCATTTCTGCCCGGTAAAGCAGGTCCAGAAAGCCATCAGTCGCCAGCGCCCGGGGGGCAGCTGGGCGTTGACGGTCAAGGATGGCTTGGCGGCGTAGGAACGGTTGCCGGTGACGGAAGCGGTGAGATCGATGCGGCGTGTGGCATCGGGCTGGCCGTCCTTGCCGAGGCCCACGGCCACCAGGGCTTCGAATTTCTTTTTTTCTCCCGCCATGTAGCTGCTCCATTTCAGGCCCTGGATCTGGTCGGGCGCTGGCAGCGGCACCTTGCATTGGATGGCTCCTCCTTCGGTGTCCACCGCCGAGATCACCAGGGCTTTGGAACGGTGGAGTTCCCGGACCTCCGAGCTGCCGTGATTCCATCCCGGGAACAGGGGCGGTGTGATGAACATTCCCAGTTCGCGCGACTTGTCCACTGCGTGCTTCATCAGCCCGATGAATTCCGGCGATTCGAACTCGACGTTGCCCTTCTCATAAACCTTCATCCAGGCCATCGGCTCGGTGCCACCGAAGCCCTGCTCTTTCATTTGTTCGAGCTGCCAGTCGATGATTTCCGGAGTGAGCGCGTTGCCCGGCCACCACCAGCGCGTGTGGGGTCGGTAGGTGGAGGGGGGATTGGCGAAGCCCTCGCGCAGGACGGCCAGGGTTTCCTCCGTGGTGCGGGCCTTTTCGAGGCGCTCGTCAAGTTCCCGGGCGCGGACCGCCTCGGAGTTGGGGCGTGAGCCGAGGGGCTCGGGAGGTGCCGCGGGCGTGGCGGTCTTGAGCGCCGGGGCCGCCTTCGTGCCATCCGCCCAGGCTTCGACCCGGATCGACTGGATTCCGCCCGTTTGCGGATCCGTAGCGGATTGCATGCGGCGGAGCTGGAACAACAGCACGCGGAAATCTTCCGGCTTGAGGGATTTGACGGCGCGGAGAATCTCCTGGCCAGCGAGCGAGACCGTGGCCGTGGAATCGGAGAACCGGTAATCCAGTTCCAGTTCCAGAGGATTGGCGGCGTCTGTTTCCGCCGTCCCCATGGCCGGCGCCGCGGACCCGGCGTTTTCTCCCAGGCCCAGGAGAATTTTGCCGTCGTGGCGGGAAATGATCGTCACCAGCGAGGCCCGTGCCAGGCCGGACTGGGGATTGGAATCGCTGCCGAAACCGATGGCGAGCCATGCCGGTTTTTCGCCCGGGATGTGGTGGAGTTGGGTATCGCTCCCGGGCAAAGCGGAGACGACGACCCTGGCCGACAGGCGTATGCGGGTGAGGCCGGAGGGAAGGTCGAGGGGGCGCTTGGCGAAGCCATCGGCCTTTCCGGACGCCGGGCAGGCCATTCCTTTCCCGTTCAGGACAATGGCTTCGTCCTTGCCGGTCCACTCGTCGGTTTCCCGCAGCTCCCCTGCGGGGACGTTGAACTCGCTCTGATACAAGAAGGATGGTTCCACGGCCGATGCGGAACAGGACAGGAAGGCAAAGACGACCCAAAGGCAACCCCGTCCCATCCGGTGGCTGAAGATGTCGCGGAGGAGCGAGTGTTGCATGCTATTATTATTTACCGCTTGGTTTTTCATTGTGCACGTTTCCTTGTTGTCCTATTGAAATTTTTTCTGCTGCCCGCAGGGTCACCGGGCCGAGAAGGCCGGATTCGAGGAGCGGCGAGGCTTTCGTGTAGTGGTGCCAGGTCGTGAACGTGAAGCGTCCGGTGTCCGGCACGGGGCCGCCATCAACCAGCCAGTCCGGCCACTCCGCAGGCGAGCCGCCGTTCCACTTCAGGTAAGGAGGCTTCTGTTCGTCGCCGATCAACCGGTTCGGCCAGAGATTCGTCACGCGGATTTCTAGTTCGTTCGCGCCGGGTTTTGCGAACTTTGTGATGTTCACCCGGAACGGAGGTTTCCAAAGCACCCCCAGATTGTGTCCATTGAGAACGACCTCGGCCAGTTCCTTGACGACGCCGAGATCGAGATACAGTTCTTTGCCCACCCGATCGGCGGGAATATCGAACGTCTTCCGATATGTGGCGGTACCGGAGAAATATTTGACGCCCTCGTCCGGGTATTCGGTCCACGAAATAAGCTTATCCAAAGTGATCTCGGCTGGGGCTCCCCATTTCGCCGGAAATTGCAACGTCCATGGGGCATTGATTTCCATCGGTCTCGGCACTTCAGCGACTTGGTAAGTGGAGTTTTTTCCGGATGCCGTGGTGAATTCGTATTTACCCGGTTCCCATGCCAGTAGATCCGTCCCTTTCATTTCAGCTTTGGGCTCGGCAAGAGGCGCGCGTGGGGGCAACGTCAGGGTCACGGTGTCCTTTGCGCTGGCGACCGCATCCCGGCCGTTGAAGGAATATTCGACGCGCAGGGTCTTAGGGATTTTCGGAGCGGGATCGCCTTTTCCAAAATCGCACCAGACCCGGTTCGTCAGTTTGCCGTCCTTGACCCGGGCAGCGAGCTGTCTGGTGACGTCCAGCGTGCGGGACGGGTCGTCCAGTATGCCATACGCCGCATTTTTGATGACCAGTTTTCCCGGCACGTCGGCATTGTCCAACGGTTGGCCATCCCGAAGGATTTTTACAATCGGATCGGCGGCGTCGGCCGGCTTGCGAAAGACGACAAAGACCGAACCGGCCTGATCCAGTCGAAGGGGAACCATGGTGCGCCCATCAGCGGTCCTCTGCCAGGTGGCGACAGGGTCCATCTTTCCGGTATCCGGGTGCCATAGTTCGGGGAGCTTACCGGAGACCCGGAAAACCGCATCCGCAGCGACTGCGCCATTTCGGGAATTCGCCATGAAATAGATGTCCGCATCGGGAGTGCGGCGGTGGATCCAGGAAAGATCCTTGGAGTTGTCCGCATCCTTCCATTCGACATCCGGCAATGAGCCCATCGCAGAGAGAATCCTTTCCAGTGGTTGTCCAGAATAGACGCGTCCTTTGCCGACTGCTCTCCCTTCGGGCGGGACGCTGTCCGTTCCCCAGAGTTCATCGGCGAGCGCGCGCACCTCGTCGTCGCAGGCGGGAAAATTTTCCAGTCCGGGGGACTTTTTCGGTTTCGGTCCTACAACGTGTGCCCCGGCCAGCACGAGATCGCGGATCTTCCGCAGGAGCCGGGGAGTCATGAAGCGGCTCTCCGGCAGGACGAGGAGTTTGTAACTCATGCCCGAAGGCAGAACGAGCCGCCCGTCAGTCACGCTCATGTTTTGGATCATCTCCGCGCTGCACCCGTCATAGTCGCGTCCCGGCGGCAGTGTGGGCTTGAGATCGGTGGAAGAGGGAACCGACTTCGGCGCACTCTCGCCCGTCAGATAGCAAAGATCCGCCACAAATGTTCCCTGCTGGAGCAGAAACTGGCATCGGGCCAGGTAGGTCAGCCAGGCGCGGCTTTGCTCGAACCATGTCTCGGTCCGCTCGAAATGGATGCCGTGAGGACCGAACGTCATGCCCGGCAAGCGGTCCATCCAGGGCTGCATGGCCCAGCGGTGGAACACAAAGCGGTTGATGCCCGAGCAAAATGCGGCGTCCCCGAGCGATTTGAGCGTGGCGGGAACGTTCTGCCATTTTCCAAACTCGGGATTGGCGGTGAACGCTTCCGCTGCGACGACCGGCTGACCGAGCTGGTGAGCGGTGGATGCAGCCGGCTTTCCGCGTTCCGCGTGCTCCGGGTGGCCGGCCCAGAATTCCGCCATCGGGATATCCGCGCGCGCGGAGCATTGCAGGTTATCGAAGTTCCCATTGCCATAGGCTTCGACGGAAAGCTGCATTCCGTTCTTGTGAGCCAGCTCGCGAAGATGTCCGACATAGTTGTCCGCGATCATGTCGGCGAGCGTGCGCCGCACATCCCAGAGAAACCGCTCCGAAATTTCATTATTCACGACCGGCACCCCGACCATGGCCGGCACGTAAGGCATCGGATCGTAGCCGCGGCGTTTTTGAAATTCTTCGCGGAACTTCGGCGTCCAGTTCTGCGTGCCGACCTCCCAGCTGTCAATGTGTGTCGCGGCAAACGCCTTGCCTGCGAGCGGCCCGGCATCGGAAATCAGCTTGGCCAGGACACCCTCAAAATGCTTTTCGATCGCCTCCTTGCTCAGCTTGTCGCACTCCAGTCCAGTTCCATCCGGTGTCGCCGGGTGGTTCATTTTTCCCGTGGAGGCATGGCCGATCCGCAAGATCGTCCAGCTTCCCGCGGGCGCATCCCAACGCAGCCTTCCGGACGCATCCATCTTGTCGGTCAAGTTCAGGATGGCGTTCTGCGGGGCCGCCTGGTCCCCGGCTTTATCGATGGCAGGTTCCAGCCCATCCACCCGTGAGAATCCAGCCTTCCCCGGCCAATTTTCGATCCGTGCGTCAGGTGACAGATCCAGTTCCTGAAGCAACACGCTTTTGCTGTCTGGTGATACCCGGTCAAAGACAATCCGGAAATACCGTGCAGTGACGGCAGGGAAACCGGTTCCCAAAATGCTCGGATTGATTCCATTCGAGGGAATCTGAAATTTGCACACAGGTGTGAAGTTCGTGCCGTCGTCGGACGATTCCAGACGTCCTCCGTGGTTCTGCCGACCGTGGCCGGTCAAAATCGTCAGCGACATTGCGGTGAATGGTTCTGGAAATTCGAACTGAATCCAAGGCGGGGAGTCGGGCGAAGTGACCGGCAATTGGATTCCAGTCTCCAGGTTTCCATCCACCAGCACGTTGGCATCAAACGCTTTTCCGCTGGAGGAAACGACCGGGGCCAGTGAGCCCATCGCCGGTCCGGTTGAGGGAATGGCATAGACCGCGATGTCGCGGTAGGACGAAGGGGCCTTGTCATATGCGGCCACCGCCTTTTCCGTCCCGAGGCCAAAACCTTTCACCTTTCGTGTGGGAGGTGGAGGAAGGATGGCGTCAAAGCTTTGCGGTCCCACGATCCGCGTGTCGCTCCAGGTCAGCATCTGCATGCTCTGCTCCGGGGTGATCCACGGCCCGCCGCTCCCGGTCCACCCGTCATCGTTGTTCATGTTGATCTGCAGTCCGAGGCGCTGCGCCTCGCTGACCGCGTGCTGGAACATCTCCCGCCACTTTTCGCCCATGAATCCAACCCGTCCCGCTGGAATGCCATTGCTCACGTTCATGATGAGAGCGCCGCCGATGCCCACGCGCGACATGGCTTCCAGATCGGCGGTAATGCCTTCTTCGGTGACATTTCCATTCATCCAGAACCAGTAAACCCAAGGCTTGGCCGAATCCGGAGGATGAGCAAAACCGTCGGCCAGCTTATCCGGCGCGGGTGAGCAGGCGGAACCGATGACGGCGATGAGAAGGGAGCAGAGGAGGGGTTTCATGGGGTTATGGAGTTTCTCACGCAAAGCCGCAGGGCCCGCAGAGAAAACGGCTTTGGGGTTCTGGATGAGCTGAACGAGTCGTATGGCTTCAGTTGTTACACAAAATCGCACGAAAGTTAAACCTGTCATTGGGGGCCGCGTCGCCGTTTAGGGTGAAGTCGCTCCACTCGCCGGTTTGTTGGATATTGTCAGCCCACTTGAAATCCAGCCCGGCGCCGGGAGGTATCTTCAGCCCGTCGGACGGGATGTTCAACTCGATTTCATTGCCTTCTGTGCGGCATGGAACGCTGACCGGATCGCCCCAGCGGTAGCCGCCCAGATTGCGCTCCAGCGCGGCCGTCGTTGCGTCCGGTGACGTGCGGTTCACGACGAAATCATAGCCCAGCCATCCGGTTTTCGGATTCTGGTCGGCGTCGATGAAGAGCAGCATCCAGTTCTGGTCGGCGCGCGGGGTGAGGGGATCTGCCGTGCGGGCGTAGAAATAAATGTTTTTGTCATCGCGGCTGACCTTGGCGGATGCCAGATCATTGCGGCCGGTGGTGTTGACGAAATTCGGCTGCCCCTTCCAGCCCGGGTGATTCCGCCGCACCGGGTCGCCGAGCGTGTCGGAAAATTCCGGAGTCACGGCGCGCCAGTCGTCGAAACGTCCGTCGATCGCGACCGGTCCTCCGGCGACCGCCGGCAGCGCGGGCACTCCCTTGTAGCGGCGGATGAAATTCACGAGCTGATAATAGTAGTTGTCGCCGTGACCTCCCTTCATCGGCTCGATGTCGCGGCTGAACTCCTGGTTGAAGGCGTCCACAAAAAACGTGTCGCCGGGCTGCAGCGGCTTCCCGCACATTTTATTGGGGGCCTTCCCCTCTTCTTTCAAGAACCGCTGGGCGATCCACTCGTTCCAGCCGGTGACGAAGACGAGTTCCGGGTCCACTTCCAGCGCGCGCGTCCACTGCTCGTTGAAATACAGACCGAGTTCGCTTTCGGTCTGTTCCGGCGGGGGCTGAATGCCATCGTGAAAGCTGCGTCCGATGTTGGCGATCGGATGCTCGGCCACGGCCACGGGCAATTCCTCCGCCTGCTCCGGCGACTCGTGCCACCCGAATTTCTGCGGCGTGTGGTCGAGCCACGGCCACTTGTCCCGGCCGTCGCCGAACCAGCCGTTCGGAGCCGACCACGCCCAGGAATGCCGGATTGAGAAAAAGTCGTTCGTGCCGGCGGGGAGCCGATCGCCGGGCGTAAGCAACAGCGGCTTGCCTTTCCACCGGAACCAGAGGTCGGGATGCAGGTTCGCGGAATAGAACGTCTTCATCAGATGGTCCACAACCTTTTCGTGCTTTGTATTGGCAAGAAACGCGATCTGCGGGGTTCGTTCTCCGCGGTTGCGCATCTCGGTGAACACCCGGCAGAGCGTCCGGCATGTGTCGTCGTAGGTCAGGGCGTTTGTCACATCGAAAAACAAAACGTCTACTGCCGCATCGGCAAGCATCTGAGCGTGCTTGCGGATTACGGATTCGTCGTCGCTGCGGTAGTAGCCGAACAGCGGCTCGCCCCAGAAATGGAACGCATGCACCGGCCCGTAAGCGGGTGCGGCCGGGTCGGCGGAAAGCAGCTTCGTGATGTCGTAAACCGGACTTTTTCCCTCGAGCCATGGGAAATAAAAAATGCCGACCGTGCGGTTCGGTTTCGGGGGACCTGCCTCAGCCTCAAGCGGCAGCGTGCGCCCCAGCCCGTCCGTCGCCGGCCAGGGAACCCCCGGGCAACCGCCAGGCTGGCTGGCGGATGATGTGTGATCCTTCGCTTTGCCTTTTGCCGGGTTTCCGGGGTCCGGATTGCCGCCCTTGATCAGGGTGCCTGGCCTGCCCAGGTCAAGCGGCAGCGGCGGCAGGAGGCGTTCGGCGATGGTGTATTCGTCGTGGGCAAGCGGACCCTTGAGGTTGTCCTCGAGGCCGAAGGCATTCTGGTGGCGGCAGGAGATGATCCCTGCGCGGGACGGCACGCACTGCTTGGCCGTCGTGTATCCGTTGGTGAAGAGTACCCCCTCGCCGGCGAGCTGATCGAGGTTCGGCGTGCGCACGTCGGCATCCGCGCCATTGGCGCCGAGGTCGGCGTAGCCCTGGTCATCGGTGAGAATGATGAGAATGTTCGGTTTCCCGGGCTGTTGTGCTTCTGCGGCGCGCAGGGTTCCAGCTATTGGAAGAGCGCAGAACAGGCTGGTGAGGAGGGTTGTTTTTATCATTTAGCTGCTTTTGGCCCGGCAAATTCGGGATCGGGCATCCGGGCCTTGATATGGGATGCGTCCGAAGGTTTGGTGAATTCCGGTGCTCCGGCCGGGGGAGTTTTGGTTTCGATCAAGCGGGGTCGGAGGCGAGTTGGCGGGTGATGCACTGGCTGAGGGTTTCGCGCAGGCGCAGCAGGGTCATTTTGATGGCGCTGGCGGATTTCCCGGAGGATTCGGCGATTTCGCGGATGCTGTGGCCGGTGGCGTAGTGGGCGTCAAGAAGCTGGCGCTGGGTGGGGGTCAGCTTTTTAAGACAGATGCCGAGGGCCTCCCGCCGGGCGGGCAGTTCGGCGGCGAAGGTGGCGGCTTCGTCCGCCATGGCGAGCGTGACCTCCTCGTCGAAGACAAGGCGCTCCCGCGCCTGGTCGCGATGGAAGGACAGCAGGGTGAAGCGCGCCACCGCGAAGGCCCAGGGAAGAAATTCGGTGTCCGGGTTCCAATCCGAGGCTTTTTCCCAAAGCTTGATGTTGGTGCGCTGCAAGACCTCCCGGGCGTCGTGACGGTTCGCCAGCGACGCTTGGCAAAATGCCTCCAGCACCGGCTGGTGCCGTGTCAGAGCTTCGATGAAGCGGGATTCGTCAACCAGAGGCGTCACTCAATGAGTTATTCCAAATCGGGGGAGCGCGGTCACATTTATTTTTGAACTGAGGCCGGTGAGGCGAGGCGGTGATCGGGACTACGCTGCCGCCGCATCATCTTTGTTCGGCGTCTTCACCTTCGTCGCGCCATAGCAACCCACATCGCCATAGCCGAGGTCATCGGCAAGGATGAGGACGATGTTGGGGTTGCCTTCGGCTGTCTTCGCTTCGCTTCGGCTGTCCGCCGTGACGGGTTTGTCCGTGCGTTGGACATTTGCTGCGAACAGCGTTCCAAGCATGGGAATTGCGCAGAGCGCGGCAGCTAAGAGGGTCATGTGTTGTTTCGTCCTCATTTTGCCTCCCACGCGTTGATGGATTTCACCGCCGTGCTGTTTTCCATGCTGATGACGCCGATCCTTCCGGTGGGTTGCTTGCGGAGGATCAACATGGCCGCCGCGTAGTCATCCAGATAGACTGACACAAACTGGTCGCGCAGGATGACTTTGAACGTGTGCTCTCCCGATTTGTTTTCGGCCACCGGGATGTCGCGGTCATTCTCGAAATTGAAATGCGCGCCGTCCTTGTCCACGTAGCCGGTTTTCACATTGCCCTTGTCGCACAGGATCGCGTAGCCGGAGCCGTCCGGATCGCATTCGATGAACAGCCCGGTGCCGGTGTGATCCTGCAATCGGTCGGCGGAGGATGCGTAGAGTTTGATGCCCTGCAACCCGACATACGAAATCTCCGGTGTATTGGTCGAGAGCCGGAGCCTGATCTTGCCGGTGGTTTGATTCACGTTTTCGTAAAATGAAACCTCACGTGCGGGGTGTTTGCCGAGGGTGGTGCCGGATGGCTTCCACTGCCCGATGTCATCGTAGTCGATTTCGATGTTCTGCGCATGCCAGTAATCGACCCAGCGCAGCCGGATCGCCCCCACCCGCATCGGTTCCTTGAGTGTCAGCACCAATTCGACCGGCTTGTCTTTGGAAAGAAACCCGACCCACTCGGTGTTCGCCACATCATCGATTGCCTTTTCGGGCAGGAATGCGTTTTCGACATGCTCCGATGCCACCGTGCTTGAGGCGGAGATGGACGCGATGGGCATCGCGGCGCCGATTTTCCGAGCCGCCTTTTGATCGCGGAACGTCCCTTCGAAGAAAAGCCCCTTGCCTACGTCAAACTTGTTTTCAAAATAGGTGACGAGGCTTTTCGGGGCTTCCGCCTTGAGAGCGAGTTTTGTCTTTTTGATGACATCGTTGCCGTTCCAATATCGGAACCACATCGCGCCGTCCTTGAACTCCACTTTGTCAAACGGATGCACCGCGAAGATCCGGGGAACCTTCAACCCCTGCAGATAGTTGTCGGTAAAGATGTGGGAGTTCGTCAGAATGTCGCCGTTGGCGGATTTGCAGAACCGCACATAGAAGTTCAGCGTAGAGCCTGGGACGAAGTTGTTTTTGACCGGCGTGTAGGGACCTTCCATGGTTTTCGACGAGACCACGATGCACTGCCGCTTGCCGTTGTGGTAATCGGTGGCAACGATGTAGTAAGTCCCATCGATCAGGAAGAAGCCGGTGACTTCGCCCAGGATGTTGTGTTTTTTTTCATTGCTCCCGGGCAGGAGCGAGGGTCTCGGCAGCCCTTCGGTGCGGATCGGGGGTAGCGCTTCCCAATGGAGGCCGTCCTTGGAGCGTCCGAAACCGCAGCCCAGTTCTTTTTTGGCCGATGCCGCGCACCAGGTACCGTGGTAATAGCCATCGGTTTTCACATACTCGCCGTGCTCGTCTCTTAGCAGGTAGTTGCCCTCGCAGCGGGCGGCGTATTGGCTCCCGCTCGTAAAGTTGATCGGCGGCGACACCCTTTCCCAGTGGATCAGATCTTTCGATGTCGCATACCGTCTGGCCAGATTCATCTTTAGCTTCGGATCAATATAACCGGTGTGATACTCCATGATGAACCGGTCATCGACCCGGTGGACATTCAGCGTGTTCGAGAACGTCTCATCAAAATTCAAATCGAGCACCCCACCCCGGAACTCCCAATTCACCGCATCTTTGGATGTTAGTAAAACATAGGGATCGGCATAGGGCCATGCGCAGTAGAACAGATGGTAAAGCCCGTTGTGATACACGACATCAAAGTCCCCCCAGGGATTGCCGATGTTCGGCTCGTAAAAAATGCGGTCTACGGGCTTTCCGGTGCCGCTGGTGCGTTCGTTCGGCCGCGATGCCTTTCGCTCCTGCTGAGTTTTCTCGGCAATCCGCTGGATGCAGGCCGCGTCGCAGTTTTCCGGATAGACGTCCGGTGTCGGACTCCTTCCGGAAGGAAAAAGCGGCACAGGCGAGACCTCTGTCACCGGCTGGACCTTTTTGATCTCCGCATGGAGGGTCATAGCGCCCGCGCAGAGCAGGGGGGCGAGAAGGATTTTCATCCCGAACCTCAGCGGCTGGAATCGAACCGCCAGACTTGCGGTTTGCCGTCCTTGCCTTGGAGTTCGATGGACTGGACTTCGAGGCCGGAGCTGCCTTTCGGCAGCATGATGCGCAGGTGGATGAGTTTTCCTTTCACGGGGAGAACGGCTTGGACCTCCTGCCATTCGGATGAGGTCGGCCAGTCGAAGGCTGCCGTGTCATCCGTAGCGAAGTTATCCTGCAGGTCCGTGCGCCAGGCGAGCGTGGTTTTGCCGCCGGCCTTTGCCCTCAGGCGGAGAGTGGCGGTGACCGGGCCGGGAAGGTCGAGGTTGTTGCGTGTCAGGAACGGGGCGTCATTTCCGGCGACAATTTGCAGCGCGCCGTTGTTCGTGGTGAGTTCGCCGTTGCGGACCTGCCAGCCTTGTGGTCCGGCGACCGGAGCTGCGGCATCCTTGGGGAGGACCCCATGGTCCTCGAAGAAGGACTGGTCCGCTTCGACAGTTTCCGTGGGCAGGCCTGTGGGATTCAGGGTGTCACTCCAGGATTTGAGTTTCGCCTCGAGCCGTTCGGCGATCTCGGGGTGCTGGGTGATGAGGTTCTTAGTCTCGCCGTCCGGCGTGGTCACATTGAAAAGAAAACGCTCCGTCGGGCCGAGGCGGATGAGCTTCCACGGAAATTCCAGCACCGCCGCCTGGCTGCGCCAGCGCCAGAAGAGGGTTTCGTGCGGGGCGGTGGTCTTTTCGCCTTTGAGGAATGGAAGAAGATTGACGCCGTCGAGTTTGTCGTCGGGCGGAAGGCCTGCGGCCGCGACCGCGGTGGCCGCCACGTCGAGGTTGATCACCGGCTGATCGAAAACTTTTCCCGCGGGCAGCGTGCCCGGCCATGCGGCGACGAACGGCGTGCGGATGCCCCCGTCTGTGAGCATTCCTTTTTCCCCGATGAGCGGCAGGTTCAGCGAGCCGTCCCACGCCTTCTCTTTTGTTGGCGCGCCATTGTCCCCGATGAAGACAATGAGGGTGTTCTTCTCCTCGCCCATCTCCTTCAATTTTGCCCGGATGCGTCCGAGTCCGTCATCCATCGCGGCGATCATTGCGAGTGCCTGCCTTCGTTCAAGCGGGAGGTTTTCGGGAGTTTTCGAGAACCATGGCTCCGGGGATTCCAGCGGGACGTGCGGCGCGAACCACGCGAGGTATAGGAACCACGGCTTCCCGGGGTCTGCCGCGCGCCGGTCGAGAAACGAGAGCGCCGCTTCCGTCTGCACATCGACGCGGAACCGCTCGTCCTTGACCAGATGGGGCGCGTCGGAAAACGGTTTTCCCTGGAGGTCATGCGAGGCGACAAACTGACGGATTTCGCCGCACCAGTATTCGTCGAAGCCCTGCCCATTCGGCAGGTGTTCCTTGCTGGTGCGATTCTCCTTCTTGTCGCCCTTTTTCCCCTCCACATGCGCAAGATGCCATTTCCCGATCTGCCCGGTGACGTAACCGGCGGGTTTGAGCCGCTCGGCGATCGTCAGTTCTTCGAGCGGCAGCGGGCCCTTGCCGTTGTCCTCGACGCCGAACTTCTGCTGGTAGCGCCCCGTGATCACGCCTGCGCGGGATGGCACGCATTGCGGCGCACTGACATAACCGCGCGCGAAGCGCACTCCGTCGCGGGCAAGAGCGTCCAGATTCGGAGTGCGGATGTCCTTGTCCACTCCCTGCATGCCGAGGTCCGCCCACCCGTGGTCGTCGGAATAGATCAGCAGAATGTTCGGTTTGGATGTTTCGGCGGCGAAGGCGGAGCCTGCGAGAACCGTGAGAGCGAGGAGGAGGGTTTTCATTTTTAACTACGAAACATACGAAAGACACGAAAAGGGGGTTATTGGTTTGGGAAACGCTCGTGCTCGATTTTTGGATAATGGCCGAAGTTCACCAATAGCCCCAGCTTCTTGCCAGTGGATTTGAGATAATTGATGGTTTGAGCGCGGTGTTCGTCGGCGAGAATTTTGACCGCCTTGATTTCGAGGATGATTTCATCGAAGCATAGAAAGTCCGGCTCGTAAAATTGAACGAGCGGATCCCCCTTGTAGAAAAGTGGCACTCTTGGCTTCTCGAAAAAGGGGATGCCCTGATGCCGGAATTCTTTGGCGAGGCACTCCTGATAAACCGCCTCCAGGAATCCATTGCCCTTTTCCTTATAGACCTCGAAGCACGCTCCGATAATCCGATAGCTTTCTTCTTTGAATAGAATCTCCATGCCTTTCCTTTCGTGCCTTTCGTATGTTTCGTAGTTTAGTTCGTTTGTAGAATCACCGGGCCTTCGAGGCCGGAGGGTTGGAGGGCGTCCGATTTTTTGTAGAACAGCGTGGTGCAGAAGCTGACGCGTTCCTTGACCGGGCGGGGGGTGCCCTTGACATACCAGTCCGGCCACTCGTTGATGAAGTCGTAAGGGGCGCGGGTGATGGTCTTGAAGTCTCGCGGATGCTGTTCGTCACCGATCATGCGGTTCCGCCACGAGCCGGTGACTGCGATCTCGATTTGGTTGTTGCCCGGCTTGAGAATGCCGGGATCCAGTTCCACGCGATACGGCGGGCACCAGAGGTTTGCGATCGGCTTGCCGTTGATTGTGACCTCGGCGACACCGTGGACGGTTCCCAGATCCAAAAAAATTGGGAATTGGGAAATTGGAATTTGGAATTCAGAGGAATATGTCGCGGTGCCGGAGAAATATTTTACGCCGGGGTCAGGATGATCTGAGAGATCCGTCAGGTCTGAGAGATCGATCTTCTCTGGCGCGCCGCGGTCTTTCTGAAAGGCGACTTTCCAGGGGCCGGCAATGGGAATGGTGATATGTTCGGTCTGGTCAGGTGCAGTGGACGACGGTTTGGCCGCGTCGCGGAAGACCACGAACGTCGAGCCGAGCGGGCTGAGTTCCACGGGAACTTGCGATAGGCCATCTTTTTCAGTCCAATATTCGAGCTTGTGGATTTTTCCGCTGACCGGATCCCAGAGTTCGGGACGGCGTCCGGTGATCCGAAAGCCGAGTTCGCCGGAGAATGGCTTCTCCTCTTGGTTCGAGACGAAGTAGAAATCCATGCTGTCCGAGGCGCGGTGCCGGAACCGGATGTCGTGGTCGGCGGGTGGCGCAAAGTCGGTGGGCAAATCCAGCGATGCAAAAATTTCCGGTAGCGTCTTGTTCCAGATCACGCGGCCTTTGCCGAACTTCCGATCCACGACAGCTGCGGGATCGCTCGTGCCCCAGAGATCGAGGGCGAGGTCATGGACGGCCTTTTCGCTTTCCTGCAGGTCGCTGAGCCCGGCGGCGCGTTGTGGTGGCGGGCCGACGACAACGGCACCAGCCTCGGCGAGTGCGCGGATTTTTTTTGCCACTTTCAACGACATGGTCGGCCAGTCGCGCAGCAGGAGGATGCGGTAGCGGGCACCCCCCGAGCTGACGAGCGTTCCGTCCTTGTCCACGGTGAGGTGTTCGAGGAGTTCCGTTGGTCCGCAGCAATCGTATTCCGTGCCCGGCGGGATTGCCGGGTGCATGTCCGCACGCGGCGGGAGCTCGGCTGGAAAATCCTCACCTGCGAAATAGAGGACATCCGCAATATTGCGGCCCTGTTGGAGAAGGAACTGGCAGCGGGCGAGATAGTCTGTCCAGCCGCGCGCCGGGGCTCCCCACCACGTGTTGCCGGTGATCATCTGCGCGCCGATGACCGCAGCCACCAGTCCGGGTGCCGGTCCGCGGTAGGGGGTGACGGCATTCACGACGAGCATGAAGTGGTTGATCCCATCGATAAACGCTTCGTCACCCAGATGTTTGAAGCCGGCGGGCGTCAAGTCGAAAGAGGCGGGTTCGCCCGCTGCGGTGAACGATTCGCCCGCGACTTTTGATCGCCCGTAAAAATGTGCCGACGAGGAAGCCGGCCGGCAGTCGGCGCGCGGCTTGCCGTCGTTCATCCAGAATTCCCCCATCGGGACATCCGCGTGACGGAGGTATTCGGCCGGGTGATAGTCGAACTGCTGGCGGCCGCAGGCTTCGGCCCATAATTCGACGCCGTCCTTGCGGGCCAGTCGGGCGGTTTCGCCGTAATATCGCTCGGAAATCAATTCGGCGAGGGTCAGGCGGAAATCGCGCAGGAAGCGTTCCGATGCCAGCGAGTCGCCGACCACATAGCCCGAGGCGAGAAGCGGCCAGTATGGAGCGAGCGGATATCCCCGACGTTTTTGGAACTCGCCTGCCAGATCGGGGCCCCAGTTCAGAGGTCCGCCTTCCCAGCTGTCAAATTCCACGGCGTTGATGGCGCCGCCGTTCTTGATCCCGTGTTTGGCGAGCGTGGTGGCGGGGAATCTCGACCAGTAATTGTTGACGGCGCCATTGTCGATGGGATCCACGATGTAACATTTCACGTCTTCGGGGGACGGTCCGGCCTTGTGGCCGCAGGTGGTCCAGCCGGTGCGGATGACGCGCCAGCGGCCGGGAGGCGGATCCCAGGCGAGTGTGCCGTCCGGGGAGAGCTTGTCCGTCAGGACGAGGAATCGCGATGGGTCGAGGCCGGGCAGGTTTTCCCGCAGAGCCCATTTTTCCGCCGAGGCGCGGAGGATGTCGGCGCCTCCGCCGTGCTCGCGGCGGTGGGAGTAGCCCGCCTTGGCATCGTGGAGGTCCACGAGAGGGGCGCCGGTGAGTTCGATGCCATTGACGATGGCATTGGCCCCGTCTTTGAACGTTACCCGGAAGCGCTGGGCCCTAGTCGGTGTCAGGCGTGCGACGAGCGGGACATCGCGGTAGCCCTGCGGCCAATAGGTGTCCATGCGCCCGATTTCCTTCCATCCCGCGTCGCCGTTCTGCGCCTCGACCACAATCTCCTTCGGGCTGGAGGTCCAGCTCTGCACCCAAAATTTCAAGGACTTCACCCAGAGCGGCCGCGGATAAGCGAGCACCAGCGAGACATCACTGGCCGGTAACTTGACTCCGGTGTGCCAGTCGACATCGGTCAGGTGTTCCCAATTCGGGCCCACGGGCGCGTTCTCGATTGCTGGGCGCGGATGCGTCGTACCGACTGGATCCGGAAAAGCCACCACCGCCAGATCCCAGTAAACGCCGAGGGTCGTTTCGGGCTGCGGCAGTTTGATGGGACCGGGCTTGCCCCCGGCGACAATGGTTTCGACGGAGGTCAGGCGCTTGGAACTGTCCGCCGGCTCGACTTTGACATCGCCCATCATCGACCAACCGGTCTCGGTGGTGAAAAGAGTGACCGCGACGTGTCTTTCTTTCGCCAGATCGAAGTAGCGGTCAAAGAGCGACCTCCACTCGTCGGAGAGAATTTTGACGGGACCCTCCGGCGTGCGGCCGCCATACGAATTGAGCTGCATGAATTCTACAGATGAGAGCCCGGATTTTTCCAGACCGTCGAAACAATCGAGGAGCCCCTCCTCGCTGACGTTGCCCGCCATCCAGAACATCCAGCTTCCCGGGCGGGATTCCTTCGGCGGTTGGGCGAAGCGGGATTCGATGTCCTGCTTGGCCGGGCCGGCAGCCTGTGCTGAGAAGAGGCAACACAGAGCGAGGGTCCCGGGGAGGATTCTCATTTTGAATCAATCCGCTTCAAGCCTCACCGGGCCAAGGAGGCCGGCTGGAGAGGGGGGGAGGGACAGGCCGAGCTTTTCCCATGCGTGCGAGCCTGCGGTGAATTTGTTCGCGATCCGCCAGTTGTGCCAGGTGTTGGTCACGCGGATCTCCAGCGTGTTTGTGCCGGGCTTGGCCAGAGTGGAAATATCGAGGCGGTAGGGAGAACACCATAAGACACCTGCGGGTTTGCCATTGACGATGACCTCCGCGCAAAGCGCATCATAAACATCCTCGGTGGCTGTAGGCGGTTTCCCTCCACCGGCTCCTGCGAGTTTGGAGAGCCCCGGCGACTGTCCGAGATCCAGAAGGAGTTGTCTTCCGGATTTCAAGAGGGCATCAGGAATATCGAAGGTTATCCGATACGTGGCCGTTCCGCTGAATTCCGCGATGCGCTTGTCTTTGCTTTGATCCCATCGGAAAAGCGAATCCGAATTGATGGAGAACGGCTCAATCCCGTTGCGGGCCGGCTCGAACGAGATTTTCCACGGACCGTTTACCGGAAATTGTTCAGATTTCTTCTCAGATTTTTCGGTTGTTGCCGCACCGGTGACGGGTTTTCGGAACACGACGAAGAGCGACTCGTGCGGGGCGAACTCCATTGGAATCACGGTGCCGGCTTTGCTGGTGGAAAAATTCCGGATCTCCGTGATTTTTCCGCTGACCGGATCCCAGAGCTCCGGTTGTTTTCCGGTGACACGGAATGTGCAATCGGCATGGGCGTTCACGCGCAGGGCGTTGGCTACAAAATACACGTCTGCTCCGTCCGCGCTCCGCTGGAAAAAGAAGAGGCGGGTGTCGGGATCTTTCGCGCTGTAGGAAAACGCCGGGGCGATCCCAAGCCGGTCCATGGCTGCGGCGTGCATGCCGTCGTAAAACGTCCATGCGCGCAGTCCTTCTCCGAGTTTTATTGGTCGGGAGCGGTCGGCTCCCGTCAAAATCCGTCCCTTGCCAAAAGGATGAACTCCCGGTGCGCTGTCGGCACCCATGCGTTTGGCAATGGCCTGGATTTCCTTGTCGGCAGATGGTCCGTCGGCGTGGCTCGGCGAGCTTCCGGGAACCGCCTGGAACCAGACCGTCGCGCCCGCATTCGCAAGCCGCTCGACCGAGCGCATCGCGTCCAGCGTGATCGCCGGGTCGGCGACGACCAGCACGGCATACGTCTGGCCGTCGGGCAATGCGATCCGTCCGTCTGCATTCACCGTGGCTTTTTTTGCGAGCAGTCCGGCCGGGATGCCGTCGAACTTCCAGAACCTCCGGTCACTTTCACGGAGCATCTCGTTGGACTTGATGATTTCCTGCAGCGCCGGTGCGTCCAGGTAGAGCAGGTCCGTCACTGGAAGCCCGGCGGTGAGCATTGTCTGGCTGCGGTTGAAAAACGAAGTCAGCGGCTGCGCATAGGTGTTCCACCATGTGACTCCGGGATTGAAATGGGTGCCTGCGAAATAGACGTCGCCCGGAGGAGGAGTTTTTATCGGTGAACTGGAAAACCCGTGGATGGTGAGATGGTTCACCCCCATGGCATAGACTTCGTCGGCCAGCGCCTTGAGTTGGGCGGGCGTCTCCCGCCACTGCTGGTGGGAGGTGAAGGCCTCGCAGGTGTTGCGGTTTTGCCCGTAAACATGGGCGGCGAAGATCGCGTTGCGGTTGAAGCAGACCGGGTGGTCGCTATCGAGTCCGTAATGCGTCCAGAACTCGTCCATCACATGATCCACGGGCCTCCCCTTGGTGGCGATTCCGCTGCGCGTCTCGCCGGATTCGGCGACCAGTCCGACGCCGTGTTTGTGGCAATAATCGCGGAAGGGGCCGAAGTGTTCCTCGATTAGCAGGTCTTCGAGCACGGTCTCGAAATCCCGTGCGATTTTGTCGGTGTCCACTCCGGGAGAAAACTTCGCTCCGGCCAGCGCGGGAAGAAGCGGGATCAGGTCGTAACCGGTTTTGGTTTTGAAGAATGCCGGCAGGCCGGGCGTCCAGTCGTAATGTCCCAGCTCCATGCTGTCCTCATGCAGGCGGTCGAGTGTCTTACCGACATGAGGCCCGGCGGCTTCGAGCATCGGATCGGCTATCTCTTTCAAAAACCGTTCCATCGCCGCGCGGCTGAAGTGATCGATCTGGAGTCCGCCGTAGCCGGGTGAATCCTGCTTCATGCGCACCATGTTCGGGATATGCCCGAAGCGGTAGATGACCCAGTTTCCGGCCGGGGCATCCCATTCCAGCGTTCCGTCCTCCTTTACAGCACTGCTCAAATCCACCATCGAATCGGCCAGAAGCCTGCCCTCCGCGCTTTTTTGGAACGCCAGCGTGGCGACGGGTTTCAAATAGTCGAGCGCCTCTTTGGCAATGCGGCCTTTTGCCGCGGCTCGGAACTTGTCGGGCAGCGGCAGCTTCTCCGAAACCCGCCCGCTCACTTCCTTTTCCGACCAGACCAGCATCTGGGCCCCCATTTCTGGCGTGACCCACGGGCCGCCCTGATACCAGCCGTTGGACGGAATTCCGGTGATCTTGATGCCAAGCCGGGACGCCTCGTCCAACGCAAACCGGAAGCGCTTCAGGAATTCCGGGGAGAGAAAAACCATCCCGCCTCCATCCGTGATGGTCGCGCTGTGGGCGAGTGTCATCGAAAGCACGGCGCGGCCCACTCCGGCCTTCGCCATTGCTTCCAGATCGCGGGTGATGGCCGCCTCGTCGGTGGCGTTCGTCCAGCCCCAGAAAACGGCGAGGCGGTCGTCGGACGGGGGTTGGAGGAAGCGCGATTCAATCTCGGACGCAGTTGATGCGGTGGTGGTGAATGCAGCCATCGGAGACAGCAGCAGAGCAGCGAAGGTGAGGGATGGTAGCTTATTCATTTCAATTCTTTCCAGTAACCACATATTTTGAATCCAGCGTTTCTCCGTTCTGCTGATACCACTCGCGCAGCAATCGGCGATGTTCGGCCAACACTGGAGCGGCCTGCGGATCAAGCGCCAGATTTTTCATTTCACCGGGATCGGCCACCAGATCGGTCAGTTGTTCCCGCCGCGCCCCCGAGGCGTAAACGACATACTTGTAACGCGCGGTTCGCACCATCCGGCTGCTCCCGTTTTCCACCACCACCGTGTCCCGCCACGACGAGGGCGTGCGGCCCTCGGCCAGCGCCCGAACGCTGAGCCCTTTGAGGGCCGACGGCACGGGCAACCCGGCAAAGTCACAGAGGGTGGGAATCAGATCCTGCCCCGTGGAAACCAGATGTTTGCGATCCACCAATCCCGGCTGGGTAACACCCTTCCAACTGACAATCAGCGGCACTCTGACCGCTTCCTCGTAAAATACCGACTTGTGTTCCAACCGGTGGGCCGCGTCCATATCGCCATGGTCGCTCGAAAACACGACCGCCGTGTTCTGATCCAGTCCCGTTTCACGCAATGCCGTCAGCACCACGCCGATTTCCGCATCCACCCGCTCGGTCAGCCGGGCATAGGCCCAGCGATACAACCGCCATTGTTCGTCCGTCCATTTGGTCCGCGCGTGGGTGCGGAAGTCCTGAGTATCGGCTGCCAGGATGTCCTCCGGCTCGCCCGCCGGGATTTCGAAATTGTCCGGCAGCGGCGGACAGACGTCGGCGAAGAATTTTTCCCGCGACATCCCTGGCGGCAACGCCATCGCTTCGACGAGCGCCTTCGGCCCGGGAATGTTGCCCGGATGTTTCGCATCCTCGATGGCCATCATGCAGATGTCATGCGGATTGATGAACGACGCCACCATGAGAAAGGGCCGGTCGTGTGGCTGACGAAGAAATTCTGCGCAGGTTTCCGCCAGCTTTTCCCGCCCATCGTCTTCGATGTTTTTGAAGCCGATATCCTCAAGGCGCATGGGAAGATGAACCTTGCCGCCATAGACGGTCTCGTAACCGCCCTTTCGGAACACCCGGCCCAGCGAGTTTTCCAGAATATCCGGCGTCATCTTGGCCTTTGACTTGCCATTGGTTTCCACCCCGACCCGGCTGGGGAAAACCCCGGTCATCATACTGATCCGCGACGGCATACAAACCGGATTGGCACAGTAGGCCAGCTCAAACCGCGTCCCCGTGGCCGCCAGACTGTCCAGCGCGGGCGTCTTCAGATAGGGATTTCCGGCGCAACTCAACATTCCCGCGTGCTGCTGATCGGTGAGAATGAATAAAATATTCGGCGGCTGCTTTGCATGGGCGGCAGTCATATGCAGCGCGGCCAGCAGGAGGGCGGCAAGGTATTGTTTCATAAATTTTTCTCCAGCGATGTCAGGGTGCGAATCTCGATCGTCACCGGGCCGAGGAGGCCGGAGGGGTGCTTGTCGAGGTCGGAAGCTTGGATTTTATTGCGAACGATGACGTTGGCAACGGGTTTTTCCTTCGGGCATCATGGTTCGTCGTAGAGCAGTCGGACTGGTCCAAGCAGCCCGGAGGGCAGCAGCGCATCTTCCTTCTGGTAGAATTTCCAGTTGCTGTAGGTGAGCCGATTCCGGGATGGCCGCCTGCCCGTCTCGAAGTATTCCTGCATCCAGTCGGGATGCTTGACCGGTGCCCATCCGCCTATCGTATCCTTTTTCCATTCACGATCGTCGGGATACTGTTCGTCACCAATGAGCCGGTTGATCCACAGGTTGACGACTTCGATCTCGAGCCTGTTTTCGCCTTTGCGAAGCGCGGGCGCAATATCGACACGCAGCGGCTTGAACCAGTGCACGCCGAGATCTTTATCATTCAGCCGCACGCGGGCCATTTCCCGAACCTCGCCCAGATCGAGCCACAGGGGTTGAGTGGGCGGGGATATGCGAGTTTCCTGCCCGTCGATAACCGACCAGCTCCCACCCACCTCCTCAATGCGAAACGTTTTGTGATAAACGGCGGTTCCTGAATAAAACTTGATGAATTGGTTGGCGTGCTTTGTCCAGGAGATGAGTTCGGCAAACTCAATTGATTCAGGCGCTTTCCAGCGAGGATCGAAAGATACAGACCAGGGGCCGTTGAGTGTGACCGACGCCCGGGGCTCCGGTGTCGGAGTCGGTGCCCGGCTGTTGCTGCTGAAAACGACAAAGCATGATTCGTGCGGCTCGAAATCGAGCGAAAGGACAGTGCCTCCGCCGGACGGGCGCGTTGCCAGAAGGGCGGTGATTGCGCCGCTGACCGGATCCCAGCGCTCTGCGACCGGGCCGGCGTCACGGAAAACCAGTTCGGCCTTTACAGGCTCTTCCCGCTGGTTGGAAACAAAGTAGACTTCATGGTCGCCGATGTGCCGTTGAATCCACATAAACGGCGAATCTCCCTGCGCGGAAGCCATCCGTAATGACGGCAGAAGTTCCAATTTCTCCAGCGCCTCTTTCGGGTCGGCGGTATGAATGACCCGCCCCTTCCCGTGAACACGGACCGTTCCCGGCGCGCCCCAGAGACGGTCAGCCAAGGCGACGAGATTGCGGTCCATTTCAGCGTGTTGCCGGTATCCCCAGGTGCGCAGCGGCTTCGGGCCGGCGACGACCGCTCCCGCCTCCACCAGTTCGGAAATCTTCCGCAGAACCGGAAGGCTCATGCGCCGCTCCTCCGGAAGCATCAGCAGCTTGTACTCCATCCCGTCCGGCAAAACGATCCGACCCTCCTTCGCTTCAACTCGGTTCAACAGCACCTCAGGATTCATATAATCGAAAGCATACCCGTCCGGCAGATCGATGGGCGGCAGGGTGTCGGGACGGCACTCACCAATGAAAAAAGCGATATCGGCAGCAAACAAACCTTCCTGGAGCAGATGCTGGCAGCGGGTCAGGTAATCGATCCAGGCGTGAGCCATCGGCCACCAAGTGGTGTTGCGGTTAAAATTGATACCCCACCGGCCCATAGTCATCCCCGGCAGAATGTGATCCGGCCAGGGTTGGTGTGCGTAGGTGTGGAATGCCATGCGATTGACACCGCGGCAGAACATTTCATCGGCTTGGCGCTTCAGGGCATACGGATGGTTCTTCCATGCGGCAAATCGTGGTACCGAGGTGAAGGCTTCAGCCGCCGCGATCTTTTTCCCGTAGATATGAGCCGCCGACATCATGGCGCCCCGGTTATCCTGCCAGGTCTTAAACGGTTGGTGCGCCCAGAACTCCGTCATGATCACATCTGATCGACCAGCGCCCTCCATTGAATTGAAGTTGCCGTCCCCGTAGGGTTCGTTGATCAATATCATTCCATGTTCCGCGCAGAGTTCATGCAGATACTGAAAATAATTCTCCGTATAAAGGTCGGCCAGCACCCTCCGAAAATCCCAAAGCACCCGGTCGGTGCTGTCCAGACTCTCCACAACCCGGCCGGTCAAGGTCAGCAGCCAGGGTCGCAGCGCATAGCCGGTGCGCTGCTCGAAGGATTCCGGCAGCCCCGATTTCCAGTTCTGGGAAGCAGCCTCAAAGCTGTCCAGGGCAATCCCCTTGAATGTGCTGCCGGCTAGCTCGCCGGCCTGTTCGATCATCCGTCCGGCATAGTGGTCGAAGTGAACTTTCACTGCCTCCCGGTTCAGCTTGTCGCATTCGAGACCTTGTCCTTCAGGGGGCGACGGATGGTTGCTTGCGCCGGTAGAGGTGTGGCCGATTCGGATGACCGTCCATGAACCCTCGGGTGCCTGCCAACGCAAGCGCCCGGAGGTGTCCACGCGCTCGGTAAGATCGACAACCTCGCGCGGATCGACAACATGGCCCGACTCATCGGGAAACGATTCCGCTGCGGGAATGGGCGACACGGAACGGATGTAGCCTGCTCGCTTGGCGAAGTCGGGAACCACGTAATCGCCGCTCAATCGCACTTCCGAAAGGAGAAGCGGAAGGTCTTTTTGCGAAACAAACCGGAAATAGCTGGCGGTAACCGGTCCGAAGTTGGCGGAGCCGATCGGAACAGAACGCTGATGGGGATTCGGTGCGTCCAAGGTCGCGAGATGGTTCCATTGCTTGCCATCCTTCGACCACTGCAGTTCGACGTCGCGGTTGTTCTGGCGGCGCTGAGAAGCGATCAACGCGGAGCGCACGGCAACCGGGCTGTCAAAGCGGAATCCGAGCTGGGCCGCCTCGCCCTTTTTGGGGCGCACCTGCTCAAAGGTGTCCCAGTTTTCATCGAGCAGTCTGTCGATACGCACTTTCCCGGTATTTGCTTCAACAGACGGACGCAGCTTTTGAATGAGGTTCCCGCGTCCGGAACGGTCCGGAACCGCCAGCACGGCGATCTCGCGGTAGAAGTCCTCACGGGTCGGAGGGAGGGGAAGCTCAACGTCAACCGCTTTCCCGCCGTCGATGGAGGTCTCGCTCCAGGTAACGATTTGCATGGAATGTTCGGGTGTGATCCACGGGCCGCCGCTGCTCGACCAGCCGGCGCAGTTGAACAGCGAGAATTCGATGCCGTATTCCGCGGCCGCCTCAAGGCTTTGTTTGAAAATGTTCAGCCACTGCGGCGAAAGGAAGTCCACCGGACCGTCCGGAGCATGATTGCCCAGGTTGAACAATTGTACCCCCGCAATCCCAACCTCTTTCAGGGCCGCCAGATCCTTACGCATCCCCTCCGCAGAAACATTGCCGTCCATCCAATGAAGCCAGGTGTGCGGCCGGGCGTCGCCCTGAGGCACCAAGAAGTTGTTCCGCAGCGTATCCGATGCATGGGTGGAAAGCGATCCTGCAACGGCAGGCATTCCCAAATGCCCGCCACCGGCGTAAGCTATATGGCGCGAATCTTGGTCCGCAACCTGCTGGGCGCAGAGAGAACACGCGCCGAGCGATGCCGCGAGGAACAATTTCAAACGATGGTTTGTCGTATGGTTGATCATAAGCTGTTGACTTGGATCCGGCGATTCCTCACGCAGACGCAGGGGGCGCAGAGAACCTCCGAGATTGATTGCCGCGTGGTTTTCTCCGGCATCATCGGGCACCTCCTTCTGTCTTTGTAAAGTCCAGTACGCGCTGGCGAGTTCCCTTTTTGATCGTGACAATTCCCGAGCCATATTCCGACTCGAGAAACGGGCTGTCGTAGAGCCTGGCCGGGCTGAAATGGACCGGCTTCCCGTTGACCTCGGGCACGCCGCTGTGGTCGGTCAGGAGAGTGAGCGCGCAGGACTCGCCATGGGTGTCCGTCCCCTCAACCGTGAAGCGGCTCCCCTCCGCTCGCACCGCGAATTTGCCGGCATAGGCCATGAAGTCCGCGGACGAATTGAATTTCGGCCTGCGCCCGGCGACGATGACCACGGGGGCGTCGGGGTTCTCCGGGCGCAGCCAGAATTCGTTGTCCCAGCTCGTGGGGCAGGTCGAAGCGTCGGCGGGCGAAAACGCCTTCACGGCCAGGAAGGCATTTCCTTCCTCGAGAAAAAACCAGCCGTCGCGTTCCTGCAGCTGGTCCTTCATCCATTTGGAGAAATAGATCCGCATCGGGCCGGTCTGTTTGCTGTTCTTGTTGCGCTGCACGATCTGGATGTTTTTGTGCTGCACGGCCTGTTGTTGGTTGTACGTCTTGCCGTTCTGCAGCCCGAGGCATTGGGGGACGACGCGGGAGTCCAATCCCGTGGCGAACTGGATGCAGTGGTGGCGGTTTTGCGCAGTGAGGGCCGGATAGCCCCCGGTGAGGTCTTTGTCGGTTTGCGAGGGCACGTCATCGAGTGTGGGGTCGACGATCAACGACCCCATGACGAAATCCGGGGTGCAGAACTCGTAGCTGAGCATGCGGGTGTCGGCGGTGTCGAGCGCATACCAAGGGGTGTTGGGTTTCCGGACCAGGGCCTCCGCCGCTGGGGCGGCGCGTTGCCTGGCCACCCGGCGTGCCACATAGACATATTCCCCCCTGGCACCGGCGTCCCCGGCGATGTCCGCGACGAGGCTGTCGGGGCGGTAGCGGGCCATGGCCAGCACGCGGGGTTCGCCGTGGATGGGGTGAGGGTGGTAGGCGGCCTTCCACCAGCCTTCATGGTCCTGCAGGATGCGCCACATCCGCAGCCAGGGGTCCCCGCTGCCGCGGTCGCCCTCGCCGCCGGTGGGATCCTTGAGGTTCTGGTAGATGCGCGTCCGGCAGCCTCCTCGCGCGCCGTTGAGCTGTCCGATCGCCCAATCGCTCCACAACACATCCAGCAACATCGCCGCGCGGTGGCGCAGGAGCGGGTCTTCCGCCAGGTCGCAGAGATTGACGAATACCGGCAGGGTGTATTTCCAGTATTCGGCGAACAACTCGATCTGGCAGCCGAAGCGCGCCCGCGCCAGGCAGTGCTCCTTGTAATACGCGTTCCAGGCTTCATAGTGTTCGCGTACGGTGCGCCCGTCCTCCGGCAGGGCCCGGTCGCGGTATTCCGGGAGGTTTTTGAGCGCCTGCAGGGCCATCAGCACGTTGCCGTAGTGCATCATCTCGTGGTTCTCCGTACCATAGACGTCGGTGGCCAGACCCGAGGCCCGTGCCAAATGGCTTTTGTCGCAAACGTAGTTCCAAAAGAGGTTCCCGAAGAGACGGAGGGTTTCCGGCTCGAGGCGCCCGTTCCGCGGACCCTTGCCCGGACCGAATTCAAAATAGACCCGGACCCAATTGCGCATCTGCCATTTGACATCCTCGTCGCCCGCGATCTCCGGGGTCATTTCCGCTGCGCCCTTGCCGGTTTCCTTGAGGATGCCGGTATAGGCGGCGCGGATGTCGGCATTGGCTTCCTTCAGGTCTTTGTTGAGATACAGGCGTGCCCACCCGCGATAGACAGGCGTGTCGCACTCCAGCTCCTTTGTGAAAAACAGGCGGACATGCCCGTCGCGCTGGCGCTCGGATTCGCCCGACGGCATTCCCAAAACCGCATGGGTAGCGAACCCGGAAGAAGACAACAGGAGAGTGACAAGCAAGCGTTTCACGAATGTGAATTCGGCAAATGAGGAAGCTGAGGTGTATACTCTACAAACTGACCCTGTCAGGGGTTGACTGCAATCTCCGCTGCTACCCGCAGGGTCACTGGTCCGAGCAGTCCAGAGGGACACTTGTCGAGATCCGCGGCGGGGATTTTGTTGCGAACGATGACGTTGGCGATGGGTTTTTCCTTCGGGAACTTGTCGTCGCCGATGAGCCGGTTCACCCAGGTGTTCACGACGGCGATTTCGAGTTCGTTTTTTCCCTTTTTGACGGCATCGGTGACATCCGCGCGGAAGGGTGGTTTCCAGAGCGTTCCGAAATCCTTTCCGTTGACCTTCACATGTGCGACATCGCCGACCTGGCCGAGGTCGAGGACGACGCGGCGGTTTGCGGCGAGCATCGAATCGGGGACGGTGAATTCCTTTTTGTAGGTTCCGTAGCCGGAGAAGTATTTGATTCCGGGCCGTGTGTCCGCGGTCCAGGATTTCAGCTCGTCGAACGTGGCCCGTTCCGGTGCCCCGCGGTTTTTTTCAAAGGTGACTTCCCACGGGCCTTTGAGTTCGATGGATTCCAAGGTTTTCCCTGCGGGCGCCTGCGGCTTGCCGTTCTGTGCGGGATCAAACACGACGAACGTCGAGCCCCACGGCGCGAGATGCACGTTCACCCGGCTCCTCCCGTTTTCTTCGGTGGCGTCCTTCAGTCGGATAATTTCCCCGCTGTCGGGCTGCCAGAGATACGCGTGCTTGCTGCCCGACGAGCGGATGAGAATGTCGAGATCGAGCGGCTTTTCGCTCTGGTTGGCAAGAAATGTGAACTCCCGGCCGTCAGGTGCGCGGCGGGTGAGGTGTTTGATTTCTACACCGTTGGCTCCGCCAACTTCGATCTGCGGCGGGATGTTGTGTGCGGAGAAAACGTCTGCCAGCTCCGTGCCCCAGTGAACCGAGCCCCTGCCGGTCTGTTTCGATCCGGCCGGCCCGGGGTTTTCGCCCCAGAGTTCGTCGGCCATCCGCTTAATTTTTTGATCGGCCTCCGGCTGTCCACTCAGACTGGGTGAGCGCAGCGGCTTCTGCCCGACGACGACCGCGCCTTCCTTCACCAGGCGCGAAACCGCGTCCAGGGTTTCCGGCAGCATTGTGTCAAGCGGCGGAAGGACCAGCGTGCGGTAGATCGAACCGTGAGGCAGGGTGAGAATACCGTCCTTCACTGACATCAGCTCGCGGATCGCGAGGCTGTCGGTGGCATCGTAGTCGCGGCCTGCCGGCAGGTTGAATGGCAATTCGTCGCGCTTCGGTGCGATATTCGGCATTCCGTCGCCGTAAAAATACAGCACGTCCTTGTCGGCCGCACCCGATTGGAGAAGATACTGGCAGCGGGACAGGTAATCGAAGAAAGCGCGTCCGTCCGGCATCCATGTGATGCTCGGGCCGACGTGGATCCCTGCGCTCCAGCTTGTCCCGGGAGGCGTGTTGTCCACGATGGGATCGAGCCACATGCCGTGGATGAACATCCGGCTGACGCCCTCCGACATGGCGTAGTCGCCGAGCTTTTTCAGGTCGAGCGGCGAGGGCCAGAAATTCTGGAACTGCCCGGTGGTGAAGGCCTCGAAAAGCCCGTAGGGTTTTCCATAGACGTTGACCGCCGAGGCGGCATCCTTCACCGAGTTGCGTACATCGTAGCCCCGGTTGTCGCGGCCGGAATACCAGAACTCCCCGGCCGGATAATCCACCTCGGCAAGCGATCCGATGGCGTCCATGTTCGCCTGGAAGCCGTGGCCGGATTCCGCGCAGAGTTTGACCCCGTCTTCGTGGCACAGGTCGGCGAGCTTCTTGAAATGGTTTTTGATGTTGAGGTCGCCGATCGTGCGGCGGTAGTCCCAGAGCACGCGGTCCGAAGTGGTGCCATCGCCGACAATCTTCCCGTCGAAGACCGGGAGGTAGGGAACGAGATCATAACCCCGGAGCTTTTTGAACTCCTCCAGAAACCCTTTGGTCCACAGGTTTTCCTCTCCCTCCCAGCTGTCCACTTCGAAATAGCTGAGGCCTTTTCGCCCCTCCGGTGAGAGGTGTTTCAAGATCGCCCCGGCCATGGTCTTGTAATGGAGCAGGGTTGCGTCGGCACTCATCTTGTCCGACTCCAGCGCGTCCTCGTTTCCCTTACGCTTTTTGAAGTTGTAGGTGCCTGAATGCGCGGGAACCATGCCGAGCCGCAGAATCGTCCAGTTGCCAGCCGGGACATCCCATGCCAGTTTTCCATCGGCACCGAGTTTGTCGGTGAGCGTGACGACCGACCCCGGTGCGATTGCGGGGAGAGCCCCGCCATCCGGCGTGGGTTTCAGGTGGTCAGCGGGAAGCTGTTGTTCCCCCCGTTTTTTGCCCAAGGCGGTGTGGGAAGCATTTTTCAACGACCAGTTGAAGATCTCGGGTTCGGAAGCCGACCATTTGCCGGGTTCGACCAGATCCACTTCGAACAGGCGAAGGGTGTTCCGCATGCTGCCGAGTTTGGGTGCCTCGGTCGCCACAAGGCGGAAGGTTTTCGCGGTGACTGGAGGGAAATCCGCGGAGATGGGGCTGGCTCCGGAAGTCTCCAAATCCGCAAGTTTTTTTGTGATGCCGTCCACATCCGCCTCCAGCCGGCCGGCCGTCATCCCAAATCGTGGGTCCTCCTGGATGTAAACATGGTCCACCGTGACCGGTTCCGGAAATTCAAATGTGATCACCGTCGGGGAACCCTTTTTCGGAGCCGGGACAGTCGCGCAGGTATCCCGGTTGCCGTCAATCATCGCGCCGACCTGGCGGTCGGTGCCGGGCTTGCCATTCACCGTGACGGCCGGCTTCTTTCCGCTCATCAGGTGGGATTCCTTGTCCGGCGTTGGCCAGGCCAGCACGGCGACATCCGCATAATCGGGATCCGTTGAGGGCGGTGGGAGGATGACAGGCTGTTTTTGCGGCCCGGAGACCCTCGTCAGCGACGACGCGGTCAGCTGGTTGTTGTCCTTCGGCTTGATCCACGGGCCTCCGGTGTTCCAGCCCGAGCAGAGCACGACGCCGAAATCGAGCCCGAGCCGGTGGGATTCCTCCGCCGCGAAATTGACCAGATCCAGCCACTCCTCGCTCATGAAGTCGACCGGTCCGTCCGGTGGACATCCTGCATAGCCACTTTCGCTGTTCAGCGGTGGCACATCGAAGAGCAGGCCTCCGCCCAGGCCGACCCTTTTCATGTGCTCCAGGTCTCGGGTGATCGCCGCCCGGTTGACATTGCCGCAGATCCAGTCCCAGTAAACCATCGGCCGCGCCTGCACGGGCGGGGAGAGGAATGCGTCGGGTGACGGTGAAGGTGGGGGCGGCGGCCTGCACGCCGAGAGCGAGGCGGCCAGACAAAGGAGAGGGATGATGCGTTTGGGGGTCATGAGGGATTCGGTGAGTTTACGGCTCGGTCTGTGTGAGTTTCAGTTCGATGAACCGGCCTTCCGCCGTGGCGGTCTGGCCGATTCCCAGAAATTGGATATCCGGCTTTGTCTGGAATATCCGTGTGCCCACATCCTCGCCGTCAACCTGATAGGTGACCTCCCAATCGCTGCCCGTGGTGTTCAGAATGAGACCCAGGGTTGCGGTGGTGGCGCCGTGGATCACTTTGGCGAAGTGATTGTCGTCGTTGTTCGGATTTCCGGACTCGCCGCGGAGGTTGACCTGGCCGCTTCCGTCGCGGCGGAGCATCAGGCTGCACGCCGAGGAGAGAGGTAGGAGACCTTTGCCGGGCTTGTCGGTGAGTCCGATGGCTACCCAGTCCGTGGAGTCCTTGCTGCTGTCATCCAAAGGGTTGCTGATTTCCAGCTTAAGGGTGCAGGTATAGATGTGTCCCGGTTCGGGAGAGAAGGGAAGGTAGGCATTGCGCGTATGGCCCTTTCCGACTCCGAACTTCCCGTCCGCCAGAATGGATTCATGGGCATACGCCCAGCCGCTGGAATCTTTTGAGCTATCCACCGGTGAGTCGCTCAATGCGGCATCCGGCGAGCCGCCGAAGGAATGATAGATCATGACCGATTCTTCTGCGGATGCGCAAAGGACGGGGAACAAAGCGGAGGCAGCCAGGACACACAAGGGGATTCGCATAGGGGACAATGATAAGTTTTCTATAGATGGTCTCCATCCGCCCGGATGTCCATTGCACATTTTGATTTTCCTATTTGCAGAAAATGATCAGTTTTTCAGCATGTCGAAGCGTTCCCGCAGTTTATCGCCGCATGCCGTGCATGTCCGCTACCTGCCCGGCTACGTCGAAGGCGGACCGTGGCAGATGGCGGTGATCAATTGTGGCAACGAGGTCGTTCCCGCCGGGTATGAGGAATACCCCTGCCGCGAGGACGAGGCCATCCATCCCTCAGGATATTTTTACACATGGGACAAGGGTCGCGTGCTCAATGACTACCAGATTTTGATCGTCACCGAGGGGCGAGGGGTAATCGAGACCCGGTCGGCCGGGCGACTGAGGATCCGGAAAGGCGACGCGTTCATCCTGTTTCCCGGGGAGTGGCACCGATACCGTCCGGACATAAAATCCGGATGGACGGTATCGTGGATCGGTTTGAAGGGAGACCATGCCCTGCGGCTGATGAATTCGTTTTTCTCTCCCGAACACCCCGTGTTCGCGGTCAAGGATTCCGTCCGGATTCTGGGCGGGTATCAGGAGATAGAAAAGCTGGTCAACAGGGATCCCGAGCGGTTTGCCGGGCGGATTGCCGCGCTGGTGACCGGTCTCATTGACGAGATCCGGATTGCCGCAAAGACGTGGCGGGCAACCGCCCGGGAGGAATTGCTCAACAGGGCGAAGCTGACTCTTCTTGCCCGATCACAGGAAGAGGTGGATCTGGTGGCCATGGCAAAAGACCTCGGGCTGAGCTACTCGTCATTCCGCAGAGCGTTCCGTGCCTCAACCGGCCAGCCACCCAGGCAATACCTCCTCGCCATCCGCATCAACCGGGCCAAGGTGCTCCTGCAGGAGGGCGGAAGAAAAATCGGGGCGATTGCCGCCGAGGTCGGTTTTTCCTCGGTGCACTACTTTTCAAGGTATTTTCGAGAAGCCACGGGAATGACTCCGCTTGAATACCGGAAGAGGAGTGCCACGGCCGGAATGGCGCTCCGACACGGAGATTCAGACATCCTGACGCGCGAGGAAATCGGCTGAGACGATATTTGGCAGGGTTGGGTCAACCATTTTCCTTGCGCCATCATTTCGGGTTGATCATCTGCCAAACCGATCGTCCTTGCGGACTTCACCGACGGTTTGCGCGATCCGTTATGCCGGGGCAACATCAGCCCGGCGACTCCAGCGCGGTTTGCGCCAGAGCCGCTTCCGCCACAGAAGCGGGGAGATCCCTTCCCTCGATTTGAACTGGTTGGAGAAATGGAAGGCGGAATGGAAGCCCAGAATCTCCGCGATTTCCTTCACCGACTTTGATGTGTTGGCGAGGAACTCGCGCGCCTTCTGCAAGCGTGCGCGGGCGTGGAATTGTTTCGGTCCGGTGCCGGTGCGCTCGCGGAATGCCTGCCGGAAGTGCGAGTATCCGACATGGAGTTCGCGTGCGAGTTTTTGCATGGAGAGGTTCTCCTGGCAGCGCTCCGCCATGATCATCTGCGCCCGCTGAATCGCCTCGTCAATCCTCTGTGGCGGGCTCTGACGGCCGGCTCCCGCCCGACCGGCGAGGGCGAGCAGATGCAAAGCCATCGTGGAAAGGGCCGCCTGCCGGGACGGGGTCGGCTGCCGCGCCCAGGCGTGGCAGCGCTCAAACCCGATGAGGACATCCGGGTCCGGCCCGGCATGGAGCACGGGCTTGGCCGGGTTGATGAGACGCGTCTTCCGGGCCCGGTCGAACGCGCCCCCGCGGCATTCAATCCAGTGTTCGACCCATCCCGTCGAGGGATCGGGAGCGTAGCGGTGCCACACCTCAGGGAACAGGAGAAGGATTGTGCCCGCTCCAATGCGGTGTTTGCGAGGCGAGGCAGCCGATTCAAACACGCCGGCTCCCTCCACAATATAGATGATCGAGTAGGAGTGCAGGATCCGTCCGTTCGCCCAATTGAAATGGTGGTCCATCGGATGGCGTTGAGCCGGGTAGCTGCTCCCGGCGGGCACCCGGGTGCGTCCGGCGGAAACCGCCACGCAATCCCACGGCGGAGGTTCGACCGGTTCGGGAAGGTAAACGAAGTAGTTGTCACCGGTCGCCGGCATCGTTGTCAAAATTTGTATGGAAATTGTCAGTCCGTCAATTCCCAATCCCCGGCCGGGCGCGTAATCTGGATGCCTTATGAGCAACGTGCGCATCGGATTATTCGGCATCGGACTTGATACTTACTGGCCGCAGTTCAAAGGGCTGAAGAAGCGGCTCGAAGGGTATTTGAATACGGTTGCCGGGCGGCTCGGGCGTCCGGGCGTCGAGGTGGTCAACCTCGGGCTGATCGACAATCCCGCCAAGGCGTTCGAGGCCGGGCACCGGTTCCGCCGCGAGGATGTGGATGTGATTTTCCTGCATGTCACCACCTATGCGCTGTCCTCGACCGTGCTGCCGGTCGTCCGCCGCGCCGGGGTGCCGGTGGTCGTGCTCAATCTCCAGCCGGTTCCCGCAATCGACTATGATTCGTTCAACCGCATGGGCGATCGCACCGAGATGACCGGTGAATGGCTGGCCCATTGCGCGGCCTGTCCGGTGCCGGAGATCGCGAACGTCTTCAATCGGTCGGGCATTCCGTTTCATCAGGTCACCGGCATGCTACACAACGATCCGGAGTGCTGGGACGAGGTGGAGGCGTGGATCGAAGCCGCGCGGGTGGCCGGAGTGATGGCCGACAACCGGCTCGGGCTCATGGGGCATTACTATTGCGGGATGCTCGACATCGCGTCGGACCTCACCCGCCACTGCGCGACGTTCGGGGGACACATGGAAATCGTCGAAGTGGATGAACTCGCGGCGCTCCGCCGGGAGGTGAAGTCAACGCAGATCAGGAGCCGGGCGGCGGAATTCCGAAAAGTCTTCGATGTCCAGCCGGATTGCCCGAAGCCCGAACTCGAGCGCGCCGCGCGCACGTCGGTCGCGCTGGACCGGTTGGTCAAGGAGCACGATCTCGGATCGCTCGCCTACTACTACATGGGCACCGGCAACGCGGACAACGAGGACGCGATCAGCTCGATCATCCTTGGCAACTCGCTCCTCACAGCGCGCGGCATTCCTGTCGCAGGGGAATACGAGGTGAAAAATGCCCAGGCCATGAAGATCATGGACACGTTCGGGGCCGGCGGATCATTCACCGAGTATTATGCGATGGACTTCACCGACGATGTCGTGCTGATGGGCCACGATGGTCCCGGGCACATCAAGATCGCACAGGGGAAGACGAAGGTCCGCCCGCTCAAGGTCTATCATGGAAAAGTCGGCCGCGGGCTCTCGGTCGAGATGTCGGTGAAGCACGGCCCGGTCACGCTCCTCTCGGTCGTTGAGACGGCCGATGGAAAACTGAAATTCCTCGTTGCGGAGGGCGAGTCCGTTCCGGGCCCGATCCTTGAGATCGGCAACACGAACAGCCGCTACCGCTTCAGCATCGGCGCGCGGAGATTTGTCAACGAGTGGAATGCGCACGGCCCCGCCCACCACTGCGCGATCGGAGTCGGGAATCTGGCTGAGAAAATCAAAAAGCTGGGGGCGCTCCTGCGGATGGAAACCTCGGTCGTGTGCTGAAAGATCTCCCATGAATACCCCCCTCGTTATCGAAGCCAGGCTCCGCAAAACTTTCCGGCGATACATTCCCTTTGGGTCCCCGAAGCTTTCATCCTTGCTGGAGGGACGACTGCAGTGTGGTCCCTGGATAAGCAACGGACCGGACAGCGCCGGTCCCTCCAATGCCTTGGAGCTTGCTCCCGGGTTATTTTCTCCCATGCCACGGATCGCTTTCAAAAAGACAGCCCCGCTTCTTTCCGTTCTTCTGCTTCTCGTCGGCGGATGCTCGCCGCCTCCGCGATCCGCTCAAGCAGTGGAGTCTTCGAAACAGGACTCGCCAGCCCAAACTCAGGCAGCGGGCAATCTGGAATCGCGATTCCTCAATCCTCCCGCGGATACCAGGCCGTGGGTCTATTGGTTTTGGATGAACGGGAACGTGACGAAGGAGGGGATCACCGCCGACCTGGAGGCCATGAACCGGGTCGGTGTCGGCGGGGCGCTGATGATGGGCGTCGGGCTGGCGACGCCCGCGGGAGACGCGGATTTCAATTCGCCGGCATGGCACGAACTTTACGCGCACGCCGCAAAGGAATGCGTGCGGCTCGGGATGAAGCTTTCGCTGCACCAGTGCGACGGCTGGGCGACGGCTGGCGGACAATGGATCACGCCCGACCGCTCGATGAAGAAGCTGGTGTGGACATCAACCGGAATCTCCGGTCCGCACGACAAACCGCTCCAGCTGCCGAAGCCCGAGGTGAAGGAGGATTTTTACGAGGAGGTCGCCGTGCTGGCGGTTCCGACCGATGCCGACAAACCGGTGAAGCCCGCCCAAGCCCTTGTGGACGGAAAGCCGGCTCCTGAGCTGACCGACGGAGACCCCGCCACCGGGGCCAAGCTGCCGGCGGATGCCATCGAGCTTGTCTTTGAGAAGCCCCAGCAGGTCGCGTCGATCGTTTTCCATCTGCCGAAAATCCAGTATGGCATGGGGCATGGAATGCCGTCGTCTGTCGAGATTTCCGCCGACGGGAAATCGTTTCATCCGGCCGCCGGGTTCGATTTGAATGTCAGCCTCGGCGACGCGCCGTCGCAGACGCTGACGGTTTCGTTTCCGCCCGAAAATGCAGCGGCCGTCCGCGTGCGTGTGAAAAACCCGAATGCCGCCGGTGAGATCGCCGGGATCGAGACGTTCGGGGAGCCGCGCGTCCACCTCTGGGAGGTCAAGTCCGGGTTCGCACGCGAGCGCGAGCACGGCGGCGAAACCAAGTGGATCGATCCCGCGAGCGAACCGGCCGAGGCCGTGGGAATCCCGAAGGACTCCGTGATCGACCTCACCGGGAAGATGGCAGCCGACGGCACGCTCGACTGGAAGGCTCCGCAGGGAACCTGGCAGATTCTGCGCATCGGGATGACCAGCACCGCGAAGCATGTCGCCCCGCGCACGAACGCGGGCGAGGGGCTCGAGGCGGACAAGATGAGCGGCGAGGCGATCCGGTTCCACTGGGACTCGTTCGCCAAAAAAATGATCGCCGCCAACAACGTCGCGCCCGGCAACCCGATCTACTCTGTCCACACTGACAGCTGGGAGTCGAACATCCACACCTGGAGCAACTGGTTCCAGAAGGAATTTGAAAAGCGCCGGGGATATGCGATGACCCCGTGGCTGGCGGTGCTCACAACCGGAAGGATCGTCGGGACCGCGGAGGAGTCCGAGCGGTTTCTCTGGGATGTGCGACGGACGATGAGCGACCTGATCGCGGACAACTTCTACGGCGAGATGCTGCGGCTCTGCCACGAGAGCCAGGTCCTTTTCCAGAGCGAGGCGGCCGGCCGCCAGATGTTCATGTATGACCCGCTCAACTACGCGGCGAACACGGATATTTATGTCGGGGAATTCTGGATGCCGGCTGAGGTGCGGCCCGACTGCAAGCTCGCGGCATCGGCCGCGCACATCTACGACCGCCCGATCGCCGGGGCGGAGTCATTCACGGCCGGGCAGGGCGGGTTCCGCGAGGCTCCGTTCGATTTCAAGGCGCTTGGCGACCATGCCTTCGCGACGGGAATCAACCGGTTCATCATCCACCGCTACGCGATGCAGCCGTATATCGGGATCGAGCCCGGCATGTGCTTCGGTCCCTACGGAATCAATTTCGACCGTACCAACACGTGGTGGGAGAACGGGGGAAAAGCATGGGTGGATTACCTCACCCGCTGCCAGTCGATGCTGCAAAGCGGAAAATTTGTCGGGGACGTGATGTATTATATCGGCGATGGCGCGCCGAATTTCCTCGGCCACCGCGACCGGATCTGGAATCCGGTTCCGCCCGGATATGATTTCGACGGGTGCAATTTCGAGATCCTCAACCGCCTCACGGTTGCGGACAACGGCGACGTCGTCCTGCCGCACGGAGCGCGGTATCGCGTGCTCCTTCTGCCGGACCGCAAGCAGATGACTCTGCCGGCAATCCAGGCGGTCGAGCGGCTTGTCGAGGCCGGGGCGACCGCGATCGGACCGAAGCCGCTTCGCACGCCGGGGCTGAAGGATTGGCAGGAAAAGGACGCCGAACTTTGCAAAATCGCCGACAAACTCTGGGGGAAAATCGACGGAACATCCGTCACGGAAAACCACATGGGAAAAGGCCGCGTGATCTCCGGTATCTCTCTGGCGGAGGTGCTGGCCGGGATCACTCCGCCGGATTTTGAATATTCCTCAACCGGGGGAGCAAAGCTCCGCTACATCCATCGCCGCGACGGCAACGCGGATATATATTTTGTCGCGAATGCGGACAGCAAGGCGTCTGTGGATTCGGTGGTTCGCTTTAGAACCACTGGAAAAGCCCCGGAGTTCTGGGATCCTTCCACCGGTTCGATCGTGCATCCGGCGGTGTATCGCCAGGACAAGGACATCACGGAAGTCCCGCTTCACTTGGACCCGGCGGGGTCGGTTTTTGTAGTGTTCCGCGAGCCGGCGAGTCCGGATACGATCGCGGCATTGAACCGCGATGGGACCCCCGTGTTCCCTGCACCGGCAACGAAGCCGACAGTCGAATCCGCGCCCGCCGCCGCCGATCCGTCGGCGATCGGGTCGTTTACGATGTCGGTATGGATCAAGCCAGGCACGCCGTTGAACCTTCCGGAGCAGGGGTTGAGGGGCGTTTCTCCCGCAGGGATGAATTACGCAATTTATCCCGTGCCCGGGCATGAGGTTTTTGCTGACGGGGCGGCCGGGATCGGTCTCGCTGCGGGAACGAATGGTGTGGTCGTGCTTGCGCATGCTGCCAGGTTGTTTGCGCCGCTCCTCGCTCATTCCGCCGATCTTTCCGGGTGGACCCATGTCGCGGTGGTGGTCAATGACGGCGTTCCTACATTGTTCCTCAACGGGAAAGAAGTGGCCTCGGGGGTGAAGTGTCCGGTTGCGGCCCGTCCATCGATCGGCGTCCAGCACACCCGCCGGGTTCCGGCATTCCAGGGTGAAACCGCCGCCGTGGCGGGATTTGCCAAACCGCTTGATGGTGCCAGCATCTCCGGGCTGATGGGCGCTCCGCCACAAACCCGGACGGTTCCTGCCCCGCAGTTTGCACGGGCGAATGGAGGACTCCGCGTTCTCTCGGGAGAAGCGGGTGACTACTCCGCCACCACGGCGTCGGGGAAGAAATCCGAACTCGTCGTTTCCCCTGCTGCAACGATCAAGGAAATCACCGGCCCGTGGAATCTTTCGTTTCCTCCCGGAAGAGGCGCTCCCGAAAAGGCCGTGTTCCCGAAACTCGTTTCATGGCCGGATTCCGAGGATCCCGGGATCAAATATTTTTCCGGAACGGCAACCTATGCGACGGCATTCCAAGTCGACAAAGTATCTGACAGACAGGTCGTGCTCGATCTGGGCGACGTGAAAAATATCGCGGAGGTTTCCCTGAACGGAAAAAATTTAGGGATCTTGTGGAAGCCGCCGTATTCGGTGGATGTGACCGGGGCGCTGAAAGCGGGAGAGAACATTCTTGAGGTGAAGGTGACGAACCTCTGGCCGAACCGCCTCATCGGTGACGAAAAGCTGTTTCCCGATCCAGCCCTGAATTACAGCAAGCAGATGCCGCCTTGGGCAGCCGGCGGGCCGATCAAGACGATCCCCGACTGGGTCAAGACAAAAGGAAAAAGCCCGGTCGGGCGCAGCACGTTCCTGCTCTGGAAATTCTACGGCGGCGAAGAGGATCTCCTGCCATCAGGGCTCCTTGGGCCTGTGAACCTCCGGTCAGCCGGGACTGTTGTCGGAAATTGACCTGATACCTGGATCGTTCACTCAGGCTAAGGGGTCTTGCTTTTCGACATTTTGGGCGATTTGCCCTGCACGGCAAGACCCGGCAGATATCTGTGCCCGATGGCGGGCTACGGCCGTGGCTCGCGCCGGAACAGTCGCGGAAGATGCCGGGCACCGTGGACGACGTAGAGGACGCGCACGGAATTGCTTTCGACCCGATAGAAGACCAGATAGTTCCCGTTGATTGGCAGCATTCTGACGGTTTTCATGTGCGGGTTGCGTGTTGGATACAGGACGCCAATCTCCGGCTGTGCCGCAATCTGCGCAAAGACCTCCTCTACCGTATCGAGCAGGCGGTCGGCGGCACCAGGGTTATCGCGTGCGATGTGGGCGTAGATGCCCGGCAAGTCCTCCTCGATGACAGCCGGATGACGCTCAATCCTCAAGGCTTCGCGAGCTTGGACGACGCGTTCCTCACGCGGTCTTTCCAGTCCGGTTCGAGCGGGGCAAAGGGCCCGCTGATGCGCCCGGCCAACACGCTCTCCAGGGTTGCCGCCGCGCAATCGGATTCCACAAGACTGAGGAGGTATTCCGCCTTCGAGTGTGCTCCAGAAGATTTCACCCGTTCGGCGAGCGATGCGTCGAGCGCCTCGGGCAAATCAATGGTGAGAGTGGACATGCCGGGAAGCTACCATGTCACACCAGGGCTGCCAAGTCCGTGATTTTGCGGATGCTGATTCTTCATGCGAAATCGCTTTTCGGGTGTCGGGGAGCAACTCGGCGATCAAGGCCGGGCACTCGCGGATGATTTTGAGGAGGTTGGCGGAAACTTGCTCGGCCAGGACCAGCAAGAACGTTCCCGTCGCAACAGCTTTCTTCGCTCCTGTCCGGTTGTGATATGTCAGTCGCATGGGTAGGGATGCCCGTGCCCACATTTTCTATCGTTCCGAACCCGAGGGAGGGCGAATCAGTAAAGGACGTCGCGGGTCACTGCGGGATCCTCATCCGTGCGGAACGGGCAGGCCGGGAGGTCTGCCTTGTTATAAAGGTTGCAGACAGGGTAGTCGGCCCATGCGTAGCGGACGTCCAGCGGCTTCGGAACTTTGTCAGACCAGACGACGACGGAATCCCCGTCGATCTTGGCATCCGCCCAGACCCACGTTTTGTCTTCCCCGCGAATCGCGAACCCTTCCAGTTCGCTGTTCGGGCTCTTGCGGACCAGCGGTTCGGTTATTCCCTTACCGGTTTTTTTGTCCATGGATTTCACATTGATGGTGTCCGGGAGCGGCTTGGCGACGAGCCCGCCGTCGGTGTGGGAAAATTTCAGACGGATCTTGTCGCCCTCGATCTTCTTCGATTGAAAGACCGGCCCGCTGAACGGGATCTTGCGGCCGTATTTGTTGGCGAGCGCGATGATCGCGAGCCGGTCGCCGGGGGTTTGCTTGTTCCGCGGATGGATGTCACCCTTTTCCCCGACATCGATCAGGACGGACTGGCCGGTGTTCGGGAGCTTGAGGGCCATGGACTGGGCCTCGCGAAGTTCCGCCCAGGGGCTGTCAGCCAGATCCGGGAGCTTGTTCTTGTCGAAGTTCGCAAGCTGGCAGAAATAGAACGGGAAGTCGCCCTGCTTCCACTGCGTCCGCCAGTCGGTGATCATCAGCGGGAAGGCGGTGCGGTATTGCCAGGCGCGGGGGGCATTCGCCTCGCCCTGATACCAGATCGCCCCGCTGAGCGCATAGGGGATGACCGGGTTGATCATCCCGTTGAACAGGCAGCTCGGCTCGGAGTGTGAGCGACCGGGCTTTCTCCTCGCCCCCTTTTTTGCAGCGACAGGAGGCTCGGGATTTTTCAAGGCGTTCAGCGCGGTTTCCCGGGCCTGCTTGAGGTGGGGCACCGTGTCGATCGCCTGCGGGCTGGTCCATGCCTCGCAGGGAGTGCCCCCGACAGAGGAATTGATGATGCCGACGGGCCGACCCAGTTCCTTGTTCAGGCGTTTCGCGAAAAAGTAGGCGACCGCTGAAAACTTCGGAGCTGTCTCCGGACCAGCCACCGTCCAGGCCCCCTTGCAGTTGTCCGCTGGCTCGGCAGCTTCCGTCCGCTCCACCCGGAACTGGCGGATCTGCTGGTTTGCGGAATTTGCGATCTCCTTTTCCGCGTCGATCGTGGCATCGAGCATCATCGCCATGTTCGACTGCCCCGATGCAAGCCAGACCTCGCCGACCAGGACGTCATTGACCGCAATCTGGTTTTTGCCGGCGATGTTCAGCGTGAAGGGTCCCGCCTTGGACTCCGACAGATCCAGCGAGGTGATCCACTTTCCCGAGGAGTCAGCGGTGGCCTTTGCCGATGCGTCACCGAGCGTGACCTTGACCGCCTCGCCCGGCTCCGCCTTTCCCCAGATTGGAATCGCCGGCCCCTTTTTCAGAACCATGTGGTCGGAAATGATGGATGGCAGTTGGACATCGGCCATCGCGACACCCGCTGATGCGGCGATGAGCACGGCAAGAGCCGGTAATAGGAGCGATGATTTTTTAAGGGAGGAGAGGTTCATAATCAGGGCGGGTCATTTCGGAAGCCGTGTGTTAAAACGAAATGGGATGGATTACAAGCTTGCCGGGCAATTTCCGGGTTTTCGGAATGGAAAACGCGATCAGAGGAAGCGGATTTTAATACGCGCTGTGGCCGATGTAATCGCCTTCGGTTTCGAGCCCCCAGCTGATCTTTTCGGGGGCTGTCTGTGTCACATGCCCGTCGGCAAATCCCACGTTGATCCTGCCGTGGTGGCGCGGCATCACCCCCGCCCCTGCGCCGGTGCCGCTGCCAGGGCCGTTGAACCCCACGAAATACGAAGCTCCGGTGCCGGGCGTTTCCCTTCGTTGGTCCCAGGGGCCCGTGAGGCTCTGGCCTCCGGCGGCATCCGTGAACCAGACCACGCGGCTCGGCTTGGGGACTTGTCCTTGGCGCACCCAAGTGTAGGAGGGGGGGCCGTCGGCGGGGGCCATGCTCTCCCAGTTGATGCCGATGCCCAGAGGGTGATTCGTGCTTTTTCCGCCTCCGGGACCGTTGGCGGCCGGAATTGTTAGCGCCGGACAAGAAAAAGCCCCCGGATTCTGCATGTAAGGCATGAGCATGTCCTGCCAGAAGTAGGCATTGGGGTTGTCGGTAATGCGCTTTTCTGCAGGGATGGGCAGATCTACATAAGCGGACGCCGCATTTCTATTGATGTGCAGCCTGGGCAAATTCCCCTCATGCTCGCCAGCGAACAGGAATGCGGCTGCCATGATCTGTTTCATATTCGACGCGCACTTGATGGCTGAGGCATCATCTTTGGCCCGGCCCATGACCGGCAGGGCCAGTGCTGCCAGAATCGCGATGATTGCAATGACCACGAGGAGTTCGATCAGCGTGAATCCTATGTTGCCCTTGGCAAAGAATCTTTGGGGAAGACGGTTAAGGCAGAAAGGGGTTCGCATGAAAAAAATTCTCGCCTGCTCTCCCCTTCTGCAAGAGTTGGGAAAAGCTGTGCATTGGGGTCTGAAGTCCAATAAAGGCAACGATTCCTTTGTTCAATGAACAATTCTCCCAGACGGAGAAATTTTCGCGATAAATCGACCGTCCGCGTGCCGACAGCCGGTTCATAACAGAAAACCCGAGAGCAACAGGCAAACGGCGGGAGTTCTGGCCCGCGGGCAGTCACGGCTTCTCCAGCCAGAACATCCGGGTCTCGCCGCGTTTCATCGGGAATTCCAGCCGGTCGTTCGCGGGGAGGGTTGCTCCCGTCATGATGTCGCGGGCCGTGACTTTTTCCGGGAGCAGGAGAGATTTTGGTCCGTCGCTTGCGGCGTGGATGCCCAGAAAACTTCCGCCTCCCATGATCGTGTTGCCGGATTCGTCATACAGCCAGACGCCCGCATCGCGTGCCAGCCGCCGGAGGAACTCCGCCGGGGCGGTCGGGGAGGCGATGTATACCGAACGCCATCCGTCGGCACGCACCGAGGCCGCGCCGATCCGCCCGGGAGTGCCCTCGTATAGGGCGAGCGGTTCCACCTCCGGCGAGGGCTTCACCTGCCAGCGCTGGAGGATTTTGTTTTTTGCTTTTGCAGAAGGGTCTTCCCACGCGCAGGGAAGACCGCTGGTGAGGCGGAGTGTTTTCCCTTCGGAGGGTCCCATGGGCAGGATGTCCATGCCGGTGAGTTCGTGCATCGTCTCTGTTCCGGCGGTCCGGGTGGAAGGATCAATGAATCCGGGAGCATAGAACCAGACGGCCGTTGCCTTTTGGGCGCGAAGGATTTCCCGTGCCTTTGTGCGTTGCTCCGAGGTCAGCACAAAGGCGTTCGGAAAAATGTAAAGTTTTGCCGGGGGAACTTTGCCATCCAGAAACGCGCTCAGAAGCGACCAACCGACCGGCGCGCCGATTTCTGATATTGGCCGCGGCATGTCAGCCAGAAGCAGGCGATGGAGAAGCGTGTCGCTGCGGAGGTAGAGCGGGCTGACCTCGTCGGCAAGGCAGACAATTTCCGGGCGGTAGGGTTGGGGGCTCTTCAAGTGGTCTTTCCAGAACCCGGCCATGGTGCCGATGCCCTGCCACAGGCTGTCATTGAGCAACCATCCGGCATTTTGCAGATCCATATACCAGCAGCCGAAACCACGGGGAAAATCCTGCGCAAAGTTCCGGCGCTGGACATCCGCGACCGCCTGGTCGGTCCTGCAGCGGTCCTTGGGGAACGCCGTCATCGGAGCGGCCAAGGTGAGGGTGTCATCCTCGCAGAACCAGAATTTGCCGTAGGGCGCGAGCGCGTCAACCGGGCCATGAAACGCGCCCGGGCCGCCGGGTTCGCGGTTGGTGTAGGCATTCGGGCCGCAGAACATGTCGATGTTCGGATCGCGCAGGAGACGGCTCCATTTCAAATGGCCGCTGTGCGCCAGCCCCGCGCGCGACCCGGCGAGCGCGTGCAGGTATCCGTAGAAGGCCATGACCGGCTTTTTGCCTCCACACGCATTCTTGACGGTCGCCGCGAGCAGGGAGATCGCGTCCGCCATCGCGTCGTTGTAGAAATCAAAAAAGTCAATCCGGTCGGCATCCTTGCGCGGATCGAGAAACTCGCCGAGCGATGCCGTCCGTCGCGCGGACGCATCGGGAAGTTCGATCCGGTCGAATCCCTCGACCGGCCTGCCCCACGCTTGGGCGAGCGCCTCCGGAGTCCGGTATTTTTTCTCCAGCCAGCGCCGGAAGCCGTCGCGCGTCGCCGGCGCGAATCCCGGAAGCTGCCCTAGTTCCCAGACGGGATAAAACCACTCCCCGGTATTTTTTCCTGACAGCATGTAAACCGCCACATGGCTGCCCCATTTTTCCTCAAGATGCCGAACGGCTTTGTCGAGTTCCTGGACGACCGCCGCGCGCCATTTTGGGGAAGACGGGGACGGGAATAATTTCGTGCCATCGCTGAGCGTCTCGCATTCGTCCGGGAATTTCCTGCGCCAGGTGCCTCCGTCATCGACTCCGAGTCGGACGGTGATCATCGCCTGCGGATCTTCACGGAGCGTGACGGCCATCGCGCGGTCCAACGCGGCATACGTCGCAGCCGGGTTGTCGGGCAGCGGAAGGGGGAAGGAAAACTGGTGCATGTGGATGCCGTGGGCGGCGGCCATGCGAACCTGTCGGGCGTAGAGCGATTCTTCGGGATCGCTGGTCCCATTGGTCCTGCGACCGTTCACCAGCGGCACCACCTCGGCATATCCGGGCATGGTAGATCTGACCCGGAACGCGACGGCGAAGACTTCTCCTTTGTTCAGACGAAGCCCTTTGACCTCCAGCCCCAGCCAGCCCGGGGGAGGGTTTTTCCGGACATCGATCCGCAGCGCCCTGGTTCCGGACACGAACACGTTTCTGTCGTATTCCCACGAGGCATCGACGCCCGCGCTGCGTCCGAACGTGACCGCCCATCCGGCGGGAAGTTGTGAGCCGCACTGTTCCATGACATCCGAGTCGGCTGCAGGTTTTCCGGTTTCGTTGCCTGTTGACACGCGCAACTCATCGATCCAGAGACTGCCGGGAATTCCTTCATCGATCCGGTTGAAGAGGATGATGAAGCCGTCCGTTTTTTCATCGGCAACGAACTGGAGGCTCACCTCGCGCCAGCCGGCATCCACCGCCGCGCGTTGGGGTTGCTCCAGAGCCCAGCCAAAAAAGGAAAGCGGCACCTGCGGATCGCCGTTGATCACCAGCTGTGGCTGACCGTTGGCCGGCTCGATCCCGACATCCAGACAGGAAGCCGCGGAGCCAAACAAACTCAGCCAGGCAAAGAGGAAAGCGACTCGTCTTCCAAAACGCAGAATCGTTGAACGGTCAGGAAGCAACCACCGCCGGTTGTCCCCGCTTACCACGTGAACCGGAGGTGTCGATTGGTGCATGGAATTGGATTTCATACTGATTTGGTGATGAAAACTTGTCAAATACGCTCCGGCGTTTAAAATATTTTTCCCCGGTTTTTATGCGATTTAACCTCCCCTTTGTTCTCCTGTTGGCAGCAGTTTCGGTCAGTCCGGTGGCTGCCGCGCCAGACCGGCCGAACCTGATTTTGATCATCGCTGACGACCTCGGTCAGCAACTCGGCTGCTTCGGAGACCCGACCGCCCAAACGCCGAATCTCGACCGCTTTGCAAAGGAAGGCGTCCGCTTCAAAAACGCCCATGTGACGGCGTCCTCATGCAGTCCGTCCCGGGGCAGCATGTTCACCGGACTCTACCCGCACCAGCACGGGATGTTCGGGCTTTCGCAGTCCGGCTGGGCAAAGATGCACGACAATGTGCCGAAGCTTCCAAATGCGCTGAAGGCGCTCGGTTACCGGACGGGGATGATCGGCAAGAGCCATTTCGAGCCGTTTGACCTTTTCCAGTGGGACACCGCCGAGGTCAACAACATGCAGAAGATTGCCACGCAGCGCGATGTGCGGTGGATGAACGCGCAGGCGGAAAAATTTTTCGACGCGCAGCCATCCGGCGAGCCGTTTTTCCTGGTGATGAGCTACATCGACCCTCACCGGGGCGGGGGGGATGGGGTTTACGGTCCTGGAAAGAACGAGAAGTTTCCGCGGCTTCGTCTGGGGCTTCCGGAAAATCCCACCGCTCCCGGGGAGACCACGCCGATCGCATTTCTCGGCGTAGACAGCCCGGACCTCCGCAAGGAGGACTCCGACTTCTATTCCGCCTTGAGCCGTTTGGATACCGGAGTGGGCGAGTTTCTGGACATCTTGAAAAAGCGCAACCTCGGGGGTGATAATACGCTGGTTATTTTTGTCGGAGACAACGGGCCGGATGTCACGCGGGGCAAGATGTCGGCCTATGCGACCGCGACGCGAACACCACTGATGATCCGCTGGGCTGGACACGACCAGCCCGGCCTCGTGCGCGACGAGCCGGTATCCACGGTGGATTTGTTTCCCACGTTCCTCGCGGCCGCCGGGGCAAAGACAACCGACCCGCGCCAGACCGGGCTCTCCCTGCTCCCGCTCCTCAAGCCGGGAGATGTGGAGTGGCGCAAGGAAGTGTTCACCGAATTCATCACCCATGTGCCATGGCATTTCTACCCGCGCTACACGATTCAGGAGGGGAAATACCACCTGATCCACAACATTGAGGGCGGCAAACGCGAAAACCCGCTGGAGCCGAAAAATTACTGCTTTGCCTGGTGGGAAGTTCAGTCCCCGAAATACGAGGGCTCCCCGATCCGCGAGGTTTACGATCGTGTCGACAATCCTCCGGAGTTCGAGCTCTTCGATGTCTCGGCCGATCCCCACGAACATCGCAACCTCGCCGCCGATCCCGCCAACAGGGAACTCGTCGCCCGGCTGTCCGCCCGGATCGCAGAGTGGCGCAGCAAAACGAAGGATCCCTTCCTCGATCCGGAATTCAGCAAAGCCTTCGCGGAAAAGGTCGCTGGAATGAAAAAGCAGTATGAAAGGAATAACGGCGGAGCCCATTGATCCATGAATAGTATCATTTTGACACCGAGATGGATGGAATCAACGGACGGCTCGGCGAGCCATCCCTACCAGCGGGTGGTAGGGCGGTTTCGCCGAAACCGCCGTGATGTTTTACTCATTGCTCCGTGTGTTTGGTATAACCTCCTGATTCGTTCCGGCGCTTGGATTCTTGCCGCCCTCCTATTGTCCGGCGCGGCAGTCCGCGCACAGGATCCGAAGCCGAATGTGCTTCTCATCTACCTTGACGACATGCGGACCGAGCTCGGTGCCTACGGCGTCCCCCGCGCGAAAACGCCGAATCTCGACGCGCTTGCGAAGCAGTCGCTCCTCTTTTCAAATGCCTATTGCCAGTATCCGGTCTGCGGCCCGTCCCGTGCCAGCACCCTCACCGGGCTCACCCCGGACCAACTTGGCATCTACGGCAACCATGCCAAGCTGCGTGAGCGCCAGCCCGATCTGCTCACCCTCCCGCAGGCATTCCAGCGGGCGGGATACGAGACGGTCAGCATCGGCAAAGTCTTCGACCAGCGGGTCCGCGACCCGCAAAGCTGGAACGCCGAATATTTTTTCAAGCAGGACGCTCTTTATGCCCACGAGGAAAACCGGCGCATCCACGAGGAAAACGCCGCCAACAACGACGGGGAGTGGAAAGTCGGGCCGCCGGTGGAAATCGGGCGAGAGGGGCGCGACCTTTACGAGGATGAGAAAATTGCCTCGAAGGCGCACGAGGAGTTGAAGCGGCTTGCCGCGGAAAAGAAGCCGTTCTTCCTCGCGGTCGGGTTTCACAAGCCGCACCTGCCCTTCGCCGCACCCGAGAAATATTGGAACATGTATGACCGCGGCGCGATGCGGCTTCCGGATTCGAAAGACGTGCCCTCCGGCTCGCCGCCGGTCGCATTTTGGAACTGGATGGAGCTGCGCGCGTTCCACGGGATCCCGAAGGACGGCCCGCTGACGGATGATGTGGCGCGCGAATTGATCCACGGGTATCTCGCGTCGACCAGCTTCTCGGACGATCTCGCCGGGCAGTTGCTCGCGGAACTCGACAAGCTCGGCCTCGCAAAAGACACGATCGTCGTCGTGCTTGGCGACAATGGCTTCCACCTAGGCGAGCTCGGCCAGTGGGTGAAATACGTGAACACCGAACTCGCGACCCGCATTCCCCTGATCCTCCATGCTCCCGGCCTTGCGCCCCGCAAGGTTGACGGAAACATCGAACTCATCGACCTTTATCCGACGCTCTGTTCGCTTGCCGGAGTAAAGGCCGCCGACGGGCTCAAGGGGCGCGATCTTTCGCAGCCTCTAAAATCCGGTGCCCTTTTTTCTGACGCTCCCGCACTCTCCCAGGTCGAACGGCCGGGCCGGGCGATGGGATACAGCCTCCGCTCCGGCAACTGGCGCTACACGCTGTGGATCCATCCCAAGACGGGCGAGACCGTTGGCGAGGAACTCTATGACTACTCGAATGGCGGGATCGAAACGGTGAACCTCGCCGACAATCCTGAATACAAAAAGACGAAGAATGAGCTGGCTGCAAAAATGAAGGTTCTCGTCGAATCCCGGAAATAGCGATCCCGCTCCGCTCTCTGGCTCGCCGGTCTCATGGGACTGAACTGCGGACGCAGCGGAATCCCAGGGATTCGTTGAGGATGTCAGGGCTGCCATAATTGCGGTATGCCGCACGGCAGCTGTTCGCGCTGTAGTGGCAACCGCCGCCCCGGATCACCCGGCCCGAGCCCGACGACGGACCTCGAGGGTTGCTCACAGGTGAACTCGAATAGTAGCCGCCTGAATACCAGTCGTTGCACCATTCCCACAGATTCCCCGCCATGTCGTAAAGTCCATACCCGTTAGGCGCAAACGACCCCACCGGCGACGTGTAGGGCCACACCCCATTGCTGTAGGTTGGGTGGAGTCCTCGGGTAGGGCTCACGTCGTAGCTGTAATAATTCGTCGTGCCATCTGATGAATACACATAATAGTTCGCCTGACTTTGGCTGATCGTGTCTCCCCACGGAAACCGCTTCCCGCTCAAGCCCCCTCGCGCCGCCTTCTCCCACTCCGCCTCCGTCGGCAGCCGATACCCGCTCGCCGCGAAATTGCAGACCGGAGTGCTGATCCCCGTCTTGTAGGTCGCCCCACTCACCGTGTAGCACGGCGTGAGACCATCCTTGTTGCTCCTCGCATTGCACCACTTCACGCAAGCCCTCCAATCTACCGTCTGCACCGGATGGTTTGCCGCCTTGCCACTCGCGCTTGAAGCATTGATGTCATACCCGTTCGCCTCGGCCCATATCGCCACCTCGTCCCACAGCGCTTTGCTCACCTCATACTTGTCCATGTAAAACGCACTCACATTGACACTGTGCACCGGCACCTCTGCCCCGGTGCCATCGTCCGACTCCCACAGGTCGTCTCCCATCTGGAAGCTCCCCGCCGGGATCAGCGCGAAGCCAGTGGACGAGGGTGCCACCCCGTAGCGAATCCTGTAAAAGCATTTGGGCAGGGTTCCGGCACCGGCATCCGTGGCCGTCTGCACCGTGCCGTTGCCCGTGACGTTGGAAAGAATCTCCGTCCAATTGCCAGGAGCCAGAGTTGTGCTTTTTTCAACCGTGTATGTCTGCCCGGGCACCGTGCCGAACCCGACATTGAGATTGTCTCCGTCCTTTGCCACCGTGAATTCGCTGGGAGGTTCAAGCGCGCCACTGGCGCTGCCCATCGAAAACCCAGCCAGGAGAGTCACCGCGAGCGCGACCCGTATGAAGGATTTTACAAGTGAGATTTTCATAATGAGAAATTCCGGCATCCTGCAAGCGCCCATGCTGAAAGAGTTTATGTATTCCTTCCAATTGGGCAGAGCAGGACGCAATAACCGCAACGGGTGAGGCGGAACACAAATATTTCGGCCCTCCCGGGCTTCAATGTGACACAGGCTTTCCAGCCTGTAAGCCGGTTTAAACACAGCCTGGAAAGGCTGGGTGGTGGCGTCCCGCGTATTGTCGCTTTTTGGCAGTGTCGGTCCTTGGAAAGGGGGCAGTCCGGCGAAGTGGGGGGCGGCAGGCTTTCAGAACCGCGATCAGCGGAAATCGAGGAGTGCAGGGCGTGGGCGAAGCACAGTTTGTAAATGGAAGGCTACAAGTCCAGCAAGTCTCGAATGGCCGTTTTCACCATTTGGAATTGAACCTCTGGCAGCCTTCCGAGTTTGCGAAGAAGGGCGTTTTGATCGATGCTTGCGAACCCCTGGACGTTCACCGCAGAATGTTTGGGAAGCCAGCGCGGCTTGCCAATGTCCACTTCCCCACGCAATCCCCGTTGCTGGGATGTGAGAGGAACCACAACGACCAGCGCACGGGCATCCTGAGGTTGCGGAAAAGCAAGAACCAACACCGGGCGCTGTTTCGCGGCGAGGCCGAAATCAATCATCCATACCTCGCCGGGAATGGCATCAATACTCACCGAATGCGTCCTCCCACAGTTTCCCCTGCTGTCCGGTTGTCAGCAGGCGCTCTGGAAAAGTCGTGATGGTAAAGGGCATGTCATTTCGCAGTTCGACCTGCGCCAGAAAAATATTGAAGGCATCGCCCGTCTTCATCCCGAGCCGGGAAAATATCTTTTCGGCGCGCTTCAAGCGATCCGATGGAACGCGTGCACGAAAGAGGGTGGAAGAAGCCATGAATCAAAAATGCTCAAAAATGCTCATGAGTCAACGATTTTCTCGCACTTTTCTCGCACTTCAGAGAAGCCGCAGAGCGGAGTGTTCCTGGGAGCGCACCCGTTTCGGGCTCTCAACGGCTGACGGCACCGGCAACTGGAGTATCTGGGCAAACAACACGTTTCCTGCCATACGGAGCGACGACCTCGATTTCCCCGACAGCCCCTGCCATATTCAAATCGGAAATCGGCGTCGGGGATATGATCTTCACGATCCAACCAGGCTCCCGCTAAATCTTGTTCATGCTTTTCAAAAATTCTGAAACGCTGAAAATATCCACCTCATGAAAACTCCCCGCCCATTTCTGTTTCTTGCAGCGCTTGGCTCCCCGGTGAAATACACCGAATTTCCCGGCGTCGGTCACACATCCATGACCAACGCGTGGGCCGAGCCGGGTCTCATCCCGTGGCTTTTCGAGCAAAAGAAATCCTCTGGAACGGCTACTCCATAGCACTAGCAGATGTTTCACAGTCGGTTCCATTCCTTCAGCCCGTTCAGAGTGCAGTGGCTCATTCCGGCTGCGGTTTTTCTGAACACCCTGGTGGGTGTCGGTCTATCTACTCCAGTGCCTGCGGACAGTGTGAAGGTGTTTCGTGTGGCGGATTTCGGCGCAAAAGGAGACGGGGTCGCTGACGATTCGGCATCCATCCGCTCAGCCATTTCCGCCGCCGTGCAGGCCGGCTCGCAGGCAACAGTGAAGCTCGATGCCAAACGCTATCGGGTTTCTGCTGATCCGGGAGACGAGGGAAAATATTGTTTCAAACTCGATGGAGCGAAACAGGTCACCATCCAAGGCGTGCCGGGCGGGACCGAGCTGGTCTCCTCAAGCCCCCGTGCCGGGATGTTTGGATTTTTCTCCTGTGAGGATGTGCGGGTAAGCGGGGTTGTCATCGACTACGATCCCGTTCCATTTATTCAGGGAACCATTGCGGCGGTGGATGCCGCCGGTGGCACATTCGATCTCAAGGTGGATGATGGCTACCCGGAACCTCAGCCCGAATTGATGAAGCAAAAGTGGGGCGTTGTGATGGACCGGGAGGCACGCAGATTCAAGCCGGGCACGCCATCCTGCGTGGTGATCCGCTCATTCACTCCCCTCGGCGACGGGTCCTGGAGATTGGAGCTGGGCACGCCCACCGAGGCGGCGATGCTGGCCGCCGGCGATGCTTTCGTGATGCGCGGTGGCGGCGACGGAAACGCAGTGACGTTCTCGAAATGTAACGGGGCTGGCGTCGAGGATGTCACCATTCACGCCTCGCCCGGACTGTGCATGGGTTTTATCGGATGCGAGGGAGACCTCGTCGTGCGGCGCGTGACCGTTCGGCCGAGGCCCGACACGACGCGCCTGCTCGCCGGCAATGTGGATGGAATCCATTGCCAGATGGCGCGGAAGGGGCTCCTGGTCGAGGGCTGCTATTTCGAGGGCATGACCGACGACGGCATGAATACCTACGACCGGGTGCGAATGGTCACGGAAGTGATCTCGCCCTCGCAGATCCGCGTGCACCAGACTTTTGACATGCGCCCCGGCGACCGTCTCCAGGTCATGGACCCCAAGACGGGCCTCATCAAGGGAGAGGCGGGAGTTTCTGCCGTGGATGACAATGTCATCACCCTGGACAGGCCGATCGATGGCGTCAGAACCTCGACCGGGATTCTCAAAGGGATCATCTCGATCGACAACCACCTGGATGCCGATGTCGTCTTCAACCTCTCGACCTGCGGTGCTGGCTACGTCATCAGGAATAACTATTTCGGAAATTTCCGAGGCCGCGGTCTCATCCTGCGGGGGGTCAACGGACTGATCGAAAACAACGTCTTCGAGCGGACATCCGGGCCGGGAATCGTCATCGCCAACGAACCGCACTGGCCGGAGGGACCGATGCCCCGCGACATTGTCATCCGCGGAAACCAACTCCGGAGCGTCGGCCTTGACGCCCATGCCAAAACCTATGGCGCGATCATGGTCATGGGCCTCGGCCTGAACGGAATATCCCCCGATCCGGTTGTTAAGAACATCCGGATTGAGAGCAACGTGATCACCGATCCTCCTGCGGAGGGCATCTGCCTCCTGGCCTGCGACAGCGTCACGGTTGCTGGCAACCGCATCGAGGCCGATGCCTCCCGCACGTTTCCATCCGGAAACGGGCTCGGATTTCGCGCATGCCGCGGCGTCGTGGTGTCGGATTTGACGATCAACGACAAGCGGCCAAAATCCACCGCCGGTATCGTGATCGGAGAATCGGTGGCACCCGGAGAGGCGGGCGTGCAAATTTCCGGCCTCCATGCAAAATTGCCTCCATCTGTTCCGCCGGTATTGGACCGGCGGGAAAAACCATCCCCGATTCCACACCCGGAGAAGTAACAAACCGCCCCATGAAAACCCTCTTCTTGCTGGCCGTCGCGGCCATATCAACCTCCTTTGCCGCCGGGCCGGACCGCAAACCCAACATCGTCCTGATTGTGGCCGACGACCTTGGGTGGGGCGACATCGGATACCACGGATCCCAGGCCAAAACGCCCAACATCGACCGGGTCAGTTCGGAGGGGCTGCGGTTTGACCGTTTTTATGTCCAGCCGATCTGCACGCCCACGCGCGCGACGCTCATGACCGGGAGATATCCCTGGCGCTCCGGCATGGCATCGGGGGTCATTCTCAACCACCTCCAATACGGGCTTCCGCTCGATGAGACCACTCTCGCGCAGACGCTCAAGAAGGCCGGCTATACCACCGGCATCGTCGGAAAATGGCACCTCGGACATGAAACTCCCGCCCACCTGCCCACCGAGCGGGGCTTCGATTACCACTACGGACTCTACACCGCTATCGACCACTTCACCCACAAGTGGCAGGGCGGGCTCGACTGGCACCGCAACCGGAAAGCCGTCCGCGAGGAGGGCTACGCGTCGGATCTCATCGGAGACGAGTGCGTCCGCCGGATCAAGGAGCACGACTTTTCAAAATCCCCGCTCTTCCTCTACAACCCGATGTTCGCGGTCCACGCGTTCAACCAGGCCCCGGATAAATACACGGCCGACTATGCCGACGAAAAGAACAAGGAGCGCCGGGGCCTGCTCGGTCTCTGCGCGGCCATGGACTTCCAGTTCGGGCGCATCATCGATGCTCTGAAGGAAGTTGGGCAACTCGACAACACGTTTGTCTTTTTCTTTTCCGACAACGGCGGAAACCTCCATGCCGCCGCGAACAATGGACCACTGCGCGATGGCAAGGGTAGCTATTATGATGGCGGACTGCGCGTTCCTGCCTTCGCCTATTGGCCCGGAAAGATCGAGGCTGGCAAAACCACCGGGGCCCTCGCCTATGCGGCCGACCTTTACCCCACATTCGCCGCTCTGGCCGGAGCCCCGCTTCCGGCCAAGCCGCTCGACGGGGTCGATCTGGCGCCGGTGCTGTTCAAAAATGCCACGGCATCCGGCCGCAAGGAGATCCTCTTCCTGCTGGAGGACAGCGAGCGCGAACGCCGGGGAGCCATGATCGAGTGGCCGTGGAAATTTCTCCGGACTGCAAAACCCGAAGCCCCGTGGACATTTGAATTGTTTAATATCTCAACCGATCCCGGCGAAAAAAACGACGTCTCCAAAGACAACCCCGAAATCGTCCAACGCCTCTCTGCCCGCCTCGACGAGATGAAAAAAGACGCCCCTCCCGCCCTCTGGAAACCCGGCGACGGCAAGGCTCCAAAGGGTTGGAAAAGCTCCCCGATCGTCGGGCCGGATCAGGAGTAGACCGGACCGCCATCAATTATCCCAGCAACTAAAAATCCCCATGAAAGCAACATCCGCCGCTCTTTGCCTGCTGTTAACGACAGCGCTCCTGCCTGCGAAATCCGACAGACTTGCCGAAGGCTTCCAATCGCCGCCCGCCTCCGCCAAACCACACACCTGGTGGCATTGGATGAACGGCAACATCACCAAGGAAGGGCTCACCGCCGACCTCGAGGCGATGGCGCGTGTGGGCATCGGAGGAGCCCAGATTTTCAACGTCGGATGTGGCATCCCTGCCGGACCGGTCGGCTTCCTCACGCCGGAGTGGCGGGAGATGATGAAGCATGCGGCCAAGGAGGCCGACCGCGTGGGCGTCGAGCTTTGCCTGCACAACTGCGCGGGATGGTCGAGCAGCGGGGGCCCGTGGAACACGCCGGCGAACGCGATGCAGCAGATCACGATCAGCGAAACCAAGGTCTCCGGGCCGTCGCCCTTTTCGGGCGTGCTCCCCCAGCCGCCGACGAAATTGGAATATTATAAAGATATCGAGGTGCTGGCATTCCCGACGACCGCCGGCGAGGACGTGGAGTCGCTTGCCCCGAAGGTGACCGGGAGCGTGGAGGGTTTGAAGGGCAGCGACCTCCTCGATGGAAAACCCAACACCGTCGTGTCGCTCCCGCTGCCGGGTGCGGGAAATGATTCCTTTGTCCAGTTGGAATTCGCCGAACCGTTCCTCGCAAGGACCGCGCTGATCACGCTTGGTGCGGATGGAAGAAGCTCGCGCGGCGTTGTCCAGGTTTCCGATGACGGGAGCAAGTTCCGCGATGTCCAGGCGTTCAGTTTTCCCCGCAACGGAGGCAGCGACACGATGACCGTTTCTTTGAGCGGCGGCCCGTCACGGTTCTACCGCATCAAATTTACCGCGGGTGGTCTGAATGCCAAAAAGGTGAACGTCGCAGAGATCGCGCTCTCGCCCGCCCTGCGGACCGGCGACGTCTTTGCCAAGAGCGGCATGAACATGGGCTCCCTCAATGCTATTCCACCCGCGTCCGATCCGGCCGGAACTCCCGGACTGGTGGTCAAGACCGGCGACATTGTCAATCTCACCGGAAAGATGAAGGAGGATGGAACCCTCGATTGGGATGTTCCGGCCGGACAGTGGACGATCCTGCGGATCGGACACACTCCGACCGGCAAGGACAACCACCCCGCGCCCGAGGGCGGGCTCGGGCCGGAATGCGACAAGCTCAGCTCGGAGGCCCTTGACGCTCACTGGGAGGGGTTCATTCAAAAGGTGGTGGACGACCTCGGGCCTCTGGCCGGAAAGGACAAGGCGTTCAACAACGTGCTCATCGACAGCTATGAGGTCGGCGGGCAGAACTGGACGCCGAAGTTTCGCGAGGAATTTCAGAGCCGGCGAGGCTACGACCCGATGCCGTGGCTCGTCACCATCACCGGGCGGGTCGTGGACAGCCCGGAGGTCACCGAACGCTTCCTGTGGGACATGCGCCGCACCATCGCCGACCTTTTCGCGGAGAATTATTTCGGGCATTTCCAGGAGCTCTGCAGCCGGAAGGGCCTGACGGCATCTCTCGAACCCTACAACGGGCCTTACGAATCGCTGCAAAGCGGCGCTTCTGCGGAGATCCCGATGGGCGAGTTCTGGGTCGGAAACGAGCCTCATTTCTCTCTCAAACTCGCCTCGACGGTCGGCCACATCTACGGACGCACGATCATCGGAGCCGAGTCGTTTACCGCCAAGCCCGGCAGGGACAGCGGCCGCTGGATCAATGATCCGTTCTCACTCAAGGCCCTTGGCGACCGCGTGTTCACCATGGGAATCAACCGCTATATTTTTCACCGCTACGCCATGCAGCCGTGGATGAACCGCTGGCCGGGCATGACGATGGGCCAGTGGGGAAGCCACTTCGACCGCACCTGCACCTGGTGGGACCAGGGGGCGTCATGGATGAAATACATCGCCCGCAGCCAGTTCCTGCTCCAGCAGGGAAATTTCGTGGCCGATGTCGCCGCATTCAGCGGGGAAAGCGCTCCGGTGCAAATGCCCTTGCCCAATCCCGCACTGCCTCCAGGCTACGACTTCGACGGCATCAACGCGGACGTGTTGCTGAACCGGGCTTCCATGAAGGATGGACGGCTCGTGCTGAAAAGCGGGATGAGCTACCGCGTGCTGCTCTTCGCTCAACCGGACCGCACGATGACGCCCGCCCTCCTGCGCAAGCTCCGCGACTTTGTTTCCGAAGGCCTGATCCTCGCCGGGCCTCCTCCAGAAAAGGCCCCGGGACTCAGCGGCTACCCGAAATCCGACGGGGAAGTCAAATCGCTCGTCAGCGAAATCTGGGGCGATTGTGACGGAAAAACCGTCACCGAGCACCGCCTTGGAAAAGGGAGGGTCTTTTGGGGGCAGTCGATGGAGCAGGTGTTCGGCGCCCTCAGCCTGCCGCCCGATTTCTCGTTCGCTGCGGATGGTGGCCTTCTCCACATCCACCGCCGGGACGGTGACGCGGACATCTATTTCGTTTCCAACCAGCGCGACCGGTTCGATTCGGTGGATTGCTCGTTCCGCGTCACCGGAAAAGTCCCGGAGCTCTGGCATGCCGACACGGGACGCATGGCACAGGCTCCCGTCTGGCGCGAGGAGGGCGGCCGAACGATCGTGCCGATCGACTTTGATCCCGCGGGATCCGTCTTCGTCGTCTTCCGGAAAAATGCGGGGGACCACGTCGTGTCTGCCGCATTCTCCCGGACAACCCAACCTCTCCCCGCAAAGCCGGAACTGACGATCAAAAGCGCCAGTTACGAATCCGTGGATTCCGCACAGAAGGCGGATGTGACCGCGAAGCTCAACGGCATGATTTCCAACGGCACATTGAAAATCGAGGTTGCCAACAAGGTGCTGGATTGCGAGCCCGCACCCATGCACCGAAAGCAGCTCCGCGTGGAATACGTGCAGAATGGCGAGACTCTGGAAAAAATCGTGCAGGAGAAGGATGTTCTGCAAATCGACCAGCCGTCCGCCTCCGGTCCGCCGCCGCTGGAACTGATTTCCAGCGCAGACGGCCTGGTTTCGCTCCGCGCATCGGTGCCGGGCGCCGTGGAATTGAAGACCTCCGCCGGAAAAACCTTGAAGCTGGAGGCGGGCAATGTGCCGGAGCCGGTGAAGGTATCCGGTCCATGGGAGTTGAACTTCCCGCCGAACTGGGGTGCGCCCGCCAAGGTCACCCTCCCGGAACTCATCTCATGGACGGACCACCCGGATACCGGTGTGAAATATTTTTCCGGAACGGCAACCTATTTGAAGGAGGTCGGGATTCCAGAGGAGATGCTCGCCAAGGGGAACACGGTCTGGCTGAACCTGGGACGGCTGAAAAACCTCGCGGAGGTCAGTGTGAATGGCAAGCCGCTCGGTGTGATTTGGAAGCCCCCGTTCCGCGCGGATATCACCGCCGCCGCGAAGCCCGGAAAAAACAGGCTGGAGATCAAAATCACAAACCTCTGGCCGAACCGCCTCATCGGCGATGAACAGCTGCCGCCGGATTGCGAATGGTCGCCGAACGGCGCCATCAAGCAATGGCCGGAGTGGCTCCTGGAGGGCAAGCCCAGCCCGACCGGCCGCCTGACATTCACCACATGGCAACACTGGAAAAAGGACGACAAGCCGCTGGCATCCGGCTTGCTCGGCCCGGTAACGGTTTCCGCCGCCGTCAAGGTTTCAAGCCCTTGACCGAAGGCCGGCGGAAAGTTGTTCGGCGGGGATTCATTTCCCTTCAAGAGCCGCCGCGAGCGATTCCATCGGAAGCCCGATGACATTGGTCACGGATCCTTCGATCCGCTCGATGATCCGTCCGTCGTCATCCTGCGCGGCGTAGGCACCTGCCTTGTCGAGCGGGTGGATGGAAGCAAGGTAGGACCTGATCTCGTCCGGACCGAGCGGTCGGAATGTGACAAGCGAGGACTCGGCGAAATCACTTTTTTCTCCGCCGGGAAAATGAATCACGACACCCGTGACCACTTCATGGGTTTTTCCGGAGAGCTTGGAAATCATCCGGAAGGCATCTTCCATGTCGGTGGGTTTTCCGTAAAAGATCCCGTCCATCGCAACGACGGTATCGGCGGCGATCACGAGTTCGTCCGGAAAGCGCCCGGCAACGATGCGGGCCTTGCGCGAGGCATTTTCCAGTGCGAGCGCGGCGGGGGCCAGCGAGTCGTCTTCCAACTCGTCGGCACCGGAGACCTCGCACCGGACCGAGTAGCCCGCCTCTTCGAGGAGCCATTTCCTGCGCGGGGAGGCGGAGGCGAGGACGATTTTCAAGCCGGACTCAAAAGGCGTTGTCGCCGTCTGAGAGCCCGGAATCACTGCGGATGCTTTCGAGGCGCTTGCGCATTGTGCGGGAGGAACCCGGACGGTGGCTGACATTGGACACGATCCCCCAGACCACGGGAACGAGCGTGGCAACCCCGGCGCTGATGAGGCCGATCGCCAGCCCGCGCCGCGCGTTGTGACCGATCCGGTCGGCCACGGCAAGCCCGGCACCGAAACCGATGGCAACCTGCGAAAATGCCACCACCCCGGAGACCGGAAGATTTTCGCCGAACTTGTCCAATGACAATTGTGACATGGTTGTTGATCCTAGCCGGAGTGTGTGAGATTTTCAACCGCAAATGAACCGTGCGTTGGGAATTGATTTGGGAGATGCCCGCGTCGGGGTTGCGACGAGTGATGACCTTGGCATGCTTGCCCACCCGCTGGAGACGATCCAGGTGAAATCTGGCGGCGTGCTGAAGCGGATCCTCGAACTCGCCAAAGAAAAATCCGTCACGACGATCGTGGTCGGCATGCCCCGGAATATGGATGGCACGTTCGGTCCGGCGGCGGAGAAGGCACGCGAGTTCATCGAGAAGCTCAAAGCCGAAACCACCTGCAGGGTTGTGCCCTGGGATGAGCGGCTCACGACGGTTTCGGCGCAGCGCTCGCTGCACGAGGCCGGGCGCAAGGCCAGGGAGCACCGGGCCGTGATTGATCAGGTGGCCGCGCAGATCCTGTTGCAGAGCTGGCTTGATTCGCAGGCATGAGGCTCCGGTTCACGCTCGCCTACGACGGGAGCCACTTTTCCGGATGGCAGAGCCAGGCGGATGGAAAAACCGCCCAGGATGCCGTCGAGCGCGCGTTTCTTAAACTGTGCGGCGAGCGGATTATCGTTCATGCGGCCGGACGCACGGACGCGGGCGTCCATGCTGAGGGACAGTGTGCGCATGCGGATGTTCCCGATGACCGGCTCCCTGTTGCCTCCTGGATGCCCGCGTTGAATGCGCACCTGCCTGCCGGCGTGCGCATCATGACGCTCCGCAAAGCTCCTGCCGGTTTTCACGCGAGATTCTCAGCCACGGGAAAAATCTACCGCTACACGATCTGGAACGGCCCGGCTATGCCGCCGCTTTTGCTCGACCGCGCGTGGCATGTTCCCTGGCAGCTCGACATGACAGCCCTGCGGGAGGCATGCACGGCATTCACCGGCCGCCACGACTTCGCCGCGTTTGCCGCCAGGAGGTTCAAAGAAAAAGAAGAAACAAAACGGACCGTGTCAGCCATCCGGGTCCGGAAGAACGGCCCGCTGATCACTCTCACATTTGAAGGGGAGGGATTTCTTTACAAAATGGTCCGCATCCTCACCGCATCCGCCATCCGCTGCGCGTCGGGAAAATTGTCGTGCAGCGACATCCGGAGCCGGCTCCGTGACGGCGGGCCCAAACTCAATCACGTCGCCCCGGCCGGCGGGCTTTGCCTTGTCCGGGTGTTCTACGCCAAAAAATGACCGGGCTGTTTCACCGGGAAAACGAGCCGGTGAAGTTCAGTGCCAATTTGCAAGAATATGCACCCTGACCCGAATGGCGCTAACTTAAGGCGGTTTTGGGATGGTTTCTGCCTCTGGAAATCGGGGTAGTTTCCGGGGTTTCCAAGATCAGTTTTTGGGTGATCTCGCGCATCTCGTCGATTATCTTATCCAGCGCC